>Ga0316604_10000026_pt1 | contig 272009 bp, 240 predicted proteins | sample OWC_soil_day20_C_FD_207650 | JGI IMG/M metagenome (GOLD analysis project Ga0316604, IMG submission 207650) | Wetland soil microbial communities from Old Woman Creek delta, Ohio, United States - OWC_soil_day20_CT | ecosystem: Environmental > Terrestrial > Soil > Wetlands | place: USA: Ohio... | reverse complement strand
TGTTTGCTGTACTTTTTTACAAAACCGGTTCAGTAAAAAATACAAAGTTAACATATTTTTTACTACCAAAAGAAAGGGAGCTGTCCGAAACAGGTTTTAAAACCTATTTTGAGACAGCCCCTTTTTTATTCACTGTATGCGTTTGAGAATAGCCCGGGCGGCAAGAAGGCCGCTGGCGCTGGCCTGGGCGAGACCGCGGGTTACGCCGGCGCCGTCGCCGACAGCAAATAAATTTGGGATTTCCGTTTCCAGATCGGTTGTCAGGTTCATACGGGAACTATAAAACTTCACTTCGACTCCATATAGCAGAGTGTCGTCGTTTGTCATGCCGGGAGCGATTTTGTTCAGCGCGTAAATCATCTCGATGATGTTATCCAGGTGACGTTTGGGTAATACCAGACTCAAGTCGCCAGGGGTGGCTTTGAGGGTCGGTTTGGTAAAGCTTTTTGCCAGACGGTGCTCATTCGTCCGCCGGCCCTTAATCAGATCGCCAAAGCGCTGGACGAGGACGCCGCCGCCCAGCATGTTGGAAAAAGACGCAATCCGCTTGCCGTATTGATGCGGCTCCTGAAAAGGCTCAGTGAAATGATTGCTGACCAATAAGGCAAAATTTGTATTTTTGCTGTGCATTTTTTCGTCACGGTAGCTGTGCCCGTTGACGGTGATAATGCCATCGGTGTTTTCCGCGACGACGTAGCCTTTTGGATTCATACAGAAAGTTCGCACAAGATCGCCATATTGCTTCGTGCGGTAAACCAGTTTTGCTTCATATACCTCATCGGTAATATGCTGAAATATTTCCGCTGGAATTTCAACCCGCACGCCAACATCGACTTGATTGTTATGCAAAGCGAGTCCCAGAAGCGTGCATTGCTTGGCGAACCATTCCGAACCGGCCCGGCCGGGGGCGGCAATCAAATAATCGCACTCTGCGGTGGATGCGCCTTTGGCAATTTCCAACTGAAAGCCATCGCGCTGGCAGTGGATGGCCGTTACCGGAGCGTTAAACCGCATCGTAATTTTTGTCTTCAGGTATTCGTATAGCTGCTCAAGAATTTTTAAATTATTTTCGGTGCCCAGGTGGCGGACCCTGGCATCTAAGAGATGCAAATCACTGCTCAATGCCAAACGGCTCAGGCTGCTGTTGTGCGTACTGTACGATTCGGTTGGTGCGCCGAATCCCAAGTTGATTTCATCCACATAGTTAATCAAGGCAACGAGATCTTTATCGGAAAGATAATCCTGCAGCCAGCCGCCGAACTGGGTTGTAAAATTGTACTTGCCATCTGAAAACGCTCCGGCGCCGCCAAATCCGCGCATAATATCGCATGATTTGCAATGCACGCAGGTGGTCACCTTGCCTTCGGCGATTGGACACTTGCGAGAGTAAATATCATTGCCTGTTTCTACCATGACAATCCTGATATCAGGTTTATGCTGCATCAATTCATAAGCGGCAAAAATCGCAGCCGGACCGCCGCCAATAATTCCAACGTCATATGGGTTGTTCATGCGTCATCGCCTTCCTCTGTTTAAATGGTTGCCAGGAAGAATTGCGGGGTCAAGTTGCAACACCCGATATCATTTTATCAAATTTTTGCGTCCGTGACAAAAAAGCTTACATGAGAAAACCCCCGGCGGCATTTAGAATGACTCCACCGGGGGTTGAGATATTATTTGCTTTCCAGGTATTCATCATACGTCATGCGCTTGTCGATGAATTCGGCTGGTGTGATTTCGATGATCCGGTTTGCGACGGTTTGAACGAACTGGTGATCGTGCGATACAAACAGGATGGTTCCGTCGAAGCTAATTAGCCCGTTATTCAAGGACGTGATGGATTCGAGATCCAAATGGTTTGTCGGTTCATCGAACAACAGCACGTTTGCGCCGCTGAGCATCATCCGGGAAAACATGCAGCGCACTTTTTCGCCGCCGGACAACACGCTGGCCATTTTCTGGGTTTCTTCGCCGGAAAACAACATTCGCCCAAGAAAACCGCGAATGAAGGTTTCATCCTGGTCGCGCGAAAATTGACGAAGCCAATCGACGAGATTTAACTCGACACCTTCGAAAAACGCGGCATTGTCTTTGGGAAAATACGCCTGCGAAGTCGTTACGCCCCATTTGAATTCGCCGCTATCCGGTTCCAGCTCGCCAGTCAGAATCTTGAACAGTGTTGTTGCTGCCAAGCCATTGGAACCGACGAAAGCGATTTTATCGCCTTTGTCAACGCGAAACGTGATATGATCAAGTATTTTTTCGCCATCAATTGTCTTGGAAATATTTTCAACCATTAACAATTGATCGCCTGCTTCGCGATCCGGTTTAAAAGCAATATAAGGGTATTTGCGCGACGATGGACGAATATCTTCCAGAGTCAGTTTTTCCAATAGTTTTTTGCGGGACGTCGCCTGTTTGGACTTGGAGGCATTGGCGCTAAAGCGTTGAATAAAAGCCTGCAAGTCTTTCATTTTTTCTTCCGTCTGCCGGTTTGCTTCTTTGGCCATTTTTAATGCCAGTTCGCTGGATTGCTGCCAGAAATCATAATTTCCGACATACAATTGGATCTTGCTAAAATCAATATCGGCGATATGAGTACAAACTTGGTTGAGAAAATGACGGTCATGGGAAACCACGATAACGGTATTGTCAAAGTTGGCAAGAAAGTCTTCCAGCCAGCGGATGGATTTGACATCCAAATGGTTGGTAGGCTCGTCTAAGAGCAGGATATCCGGGCTGCCGAATAATGCTTGTGCCAGCAGAACCCGCACCTTGTCATTGCCGTCCAGGTCCTTCATTTTCTGAGTGTGCAAATCTTCCGAAATGCCGAGTCCATTGAGCAGACGGGCTGCTTCCGTTTCGGCATCCCAGCCGTTCATTTCGGCAAATTCGCCTTCCAGTTCAGCGACTTTGATGCCGTCCTCGTCGGAAAAATCCGGTTTAGCGTATAGAATTTCCTTTTCTTCCATAATTGCATATAGCCGCGCATGTCCCATGATGACCGTTTTTAATACCTCAAAATCATCAAATTCATAATGATTTTGTTTTAATACAGCCAGACGTTCCCCTTTGGTAATATCAACTGTGCCGGTACTCGGTTCTATTTCACCGGACAGGATTTTCAAAAAAGTCGATTTGCCGGTTCCGTTGGCGCCGATCAGGCCATAACAATTGCCGGGGGTAAATTTGATGCTCACGTCTTCAAACAAGGCTCGTTTCCCGAACCGAAGACTTAGGTTGCTTGTACTTATCACTGTCTAAATTCCGCCTTCCTTATTGCATGCTATTTTAGAGATAGGTTCTCTTGCATATTTTGAAAAACAAAAGCCGTCCGGTTACGGCGGCTTGTCAACGCATACACCAATTAACAATACCATAATTACTAGGCACTGTCAAAAGACTTGTTGGCTAGTTTGTTTAAAAAGCGAATCTTGGTTATTGTTGACCGAGGGATATTTGCCGCAATGCGAGGTGTCAGGGTTTTAACTTGGGCCGTTCTAATAACCGGTCGATTGTTGCGCGGTCAATGCCAAGACGTTTGGCGGTGCGGGTTTTATTGTATTCTTCTTCCGCCAAAATTGTTAAAATCGCTTTTCGTTTGATCTCCTGAAGATTTCCCGTTAAAAAACTTTCCTGCGTTGCTGGCAGGGGTTCGCTATTCAAACTTAAGTCCTCCAGGATAAATTTGGTTGTGGATGATGACGGTTGTTTGCTCCCGGTTTGAACGGCAAAGCGCTCGATCACATTTTTCAATTCCCGGACATTGCCGGGCCAGTGATGCTGAGTCAGCCGGTCCATCATTTCTGCGGGCAGATTTTCCGGACAACACCCGTACTCTGCAGCAAATTCCTTCAGAAAATAAGCTGCCAACAGCATGATATCGTGGTTGCGTTCTCTCAAGGGGATCGTTCGCAAATTTAGCACGTTCAGTCGATAATATAAATCCATGCGGAAGCGCCCTTCCGTAACTAATTCGTTTAAATGCCGATTGGTTGCCGCGATGATTCGGATATCGACGGGAATAATAGCATCAGAGCCGATGCGCATCACTTGTTTTTCCTGAAGGACTCTTAGCAGGCGTCCCTGCAGTACGCTGTCAATATCGCCGACCTCATCAAGAAAAATCGTACCTTTATGTGCAAGTTCAAATAGGCCCGGTTTGCCGCCTTTTTTAGCTCCGGTAAATGCGCCTTCCACATACCCGAACAATTCGCTCTCCAGAAGCTGCGGCGGCAAAGCGGCGCAGTTAATCGCGACAAACGGTCCGTTGGCCCGGCGGCTGTCGCTGTGAATGCTTTGCGCAAGGATTTCCTTTCCCGTTCCGCTTTCGCCTTGGATAAGAACGGTCGCGTTGGCTTTGGCGTAATTTCTGGCGAGATGGATCATTTGCTCGGCAGATGGATCGCTGGTAATGAAATGATTGAACCGGTACTTGGTCACAAAACCCTGGGTATAAAGATTTTGCCGTATGCTCTGTTCTGCGTCCTGAATTTTCTTTATCTCCTGAAACGTTGCAACGACACCTTTTGCCTCGCCGTCAACCTGGATCGGGATTTGGTTGGACAAAATATAGCCTCTGGAGATTTTTTGCACTTGATTCATCTCTGCGCGGCCGGATTTAAGTATTCTGCCGATATGGAAATGATCAATAAAATTTTTTATGGGTTGGCCGAGGATATCATCGGCAGTTAGATTAAAGATTGCTTCGGCAGCCGGATTGATTACGGTAATCTGCTCGTGCTCGTCAACGGCGATAATCCCTTCGCGGACAATATTGATTACAGTCTTAAAGCGTTCCGCCACTGCCCGCTCTTCTTCCCGGACTTGCACGATATGCCGGGCTTCATCAATCGTCTCCAATAGAGCTTCTTTTCCGGAAGTGATTAAGTGGACATTGACATTCTTGAAGGTTAATTTGCTGGCGATCAGCGTATCGCCGATGATGTTTTTAATCCCATGCGCGGACACCAAATTTTGCGCCTTATTCTGGACAGCCAGCCAGTCGACGTCCTCGTTGAAATCATTGCTGATAATAATCTCTTCCATCGCGATAGTAAGAAGTTCGCAGGTTCTGCGGCAGCCGTGCACGATGCTTTCGTAGCCGATTACTCCAAGTGTCTTTTTCTGATTGCGATAGGGTGCGATCACGCGCAATAAATCATGACTGGTTACTTTTGCTTCCAAAATCGGGATATTGACGTGTTTTCGGATAATGGCTGCGGTTCCGCCCCTGCTGATGATGACTTGGGCGCCTGCTTGGCAGGCGGCGAGAGCTTGCTTCAAACCATCCTCTAACATTCCAACCCTCACGGAAAAACGAAAGCCAATTTCTTGTTGGATTTGTTCAGCCAATTCAGCCAATTCGCTGTAAGGGGCAATTAAGCAGATTTTATTTTCCACGAAACGTCACCAACCTTATGTTTTTTGCATGAAAGCGGTTATTCGCTAAAATCAACCGTTTTCCAGCAATGATCGCATTATAATTATCGTCTCATAAAAATTTTCAGAAGGCAAATAAAATTCACAAATCCTGGGGAAATTTTATCCTTCATTGTGGGAAAATGCCGCATACCGATGAAATTCGCCGCAAATTATTCGCGGCAAACTGCGCTAAAGTTGCTGCTAATCTTGAGCTTGCAGGTTTGGCATAGTTCTTGCAAAGTAAAGATTACATATTGGATAAGGTGGTGGATGTATGAATTTTATGGGTTATCGGCGGCCAGACGGTAAAGTGGGAATTCGCAACCATGTTTTGATTCTGCCTTCGGTCACATGCGCAAATCAGGTTGCCAGAAGTATTGCGCAAAATACGCCGGGAACGACGTGGGTGGAACATCAGCATGGTTGTGCGCAGCTTGGCGCAGACCTTGAACTAACCAGACGGGTTCTCATCTCTCATGGCACTCATCCGAACGTGTACGGAACCGTAATCGTCGGCCTCGGCTGTGAGACGGCGCGAGCCCAGGAAGTGGCGCAGGCCATCAAGGAACAGTGTCCGTTTAAACCGGTTGCCGTAATGATTATCCAGGAAGAAGGCGGTTCGGTGAAGGCAAGCGTGAAAGGCGCCGAGCTGGCAAAAGCGATGGTTTGTGAAGCGGCCGGTTTGCTGCGGGAGCCAATCGATGTCTCTGAACTTATTCTCGGCACGGAATGCGGCGGATCAGACGCCTGTTCCGGGATCACTGCTAATCCGGCACTGGGTGCGGCCAGTGATTTATTAATCGATGCCGGCGGAAGCGTTGTTTTGGCGGAAACGACGGAAATCATCGGCGCTGAACACCTCGTCGCGGCACGGGCGGTCAACAAAGAAGTGGAAGCGCGCTGTTATGAGGTGATCGACCGTTGTGAACAAGGCGTTTTGAAAATGGGCGTAGATATGCGAGGCAGTCAACCGACGCCGGGAAATATCGATGGAGGCCTTTCGACCATTGAAGAAAAGTCACTGGGCTGTATCTACAAAGCTGGCACAAAACCGCTGGTCGACGTGATCGACTATGCTATGCCGGTCACAAAGAAAGGGCTGGTATGGATGGATACTCCCGGCCATGATATTGAACAGCTTACAGGCATGGTTGCCGGAGGCTGTCATCTCGTTGTATTCACAACCGGCCGTGGAACCTGCTGCGGCTCACCGATTGCGCCAACGATCAAAGTAGCCAGCAATTCGGCATTATTTAAAGCAATGGAGGACAACATTGATATTAACGCAGGCACGATTATTACCGGTGAAGAAACTGTCCAGCAAGTCGGACAACGGATTTTTGAAGAGCTGCTGCATGTTGCTTCCGGGAAAATGCCCAAAGCGGAAGTATTAGGATTTAATGACTTTGCGATCAACCGGGTAGGCCCAACGATCTGACAAAGGCGTTAAAGGAGGAGAGGATTCAATGATAAAGGCCATCGTCATGAAACCTGCGGACAATGTGGCGACTGTAATGGAAGATGTAATTCCCGGAACGAAAATAGTGATCTTCGTCGGAGATGCAAAAAAGACCATAGACATTTCGGAAAAAATTGCGTTCGCCCATAAATTTGCCGTTGAAAATATACCGAAAGGCGCGGCAATAAAAAAATACGGAGAGGTAATTGGTATTGCTACGCAAGACATTAAAGCCGGCCAGCATGTGCATGTGCACAATATAGAAAGCACCCGGGGCCGTGGCGATAAAGAATAAATAAAAAATAGTGGGGTGGTTGCGATGAATATTCGAAAAGTAGGGCTGATCACCGGCGGGGGAACAGGAACCGGCAAGGCAATCGCTTTGGGACTTGCAAAGGAAGGCGTTGATATTGTCATTAACTATTCCCGTTCCAAAGAGGACGCTGAGCAGACCGTCATTGAAGTGGAGAAACTCGGAGTATCCTGTCTTGCATTACAGGCTGACGTTGCCAGCGACGAACAAGTCCGTGCCATGATTGAAAAGACGATACAGCAGTTTGGCAGGCTTGATTATGTGGTAAATAGTGCGGGCACGACAGTGTTTGTGGATATGAAAGATTTGGAAGGGTTGAAAACGGAATATTGGGACCGGATTCTGGACGTAAACGTGAAAGGAATTTTTTATGTTTGCCGCGCCGCTAGTCCCTATTTAAAACAAACAAACGGCAGTATTGTGAATATCACTTCGATTGCCGGTCTTACCGGGGTCGGTAGTTCCATTGCATACGCCACATCGAAGGCTGCGGCAATCGGCCTGACAAAATCGCTGGCCAGAGCTTTGGCGCCGGAAATTCGGGTGAATAATGTTGCGCCAGGAATTATTCTGACCCGATGGGTGGCGGGAAAAGAGGAACATATTGCGAAATTAAGCGCGGGAGCGCCGTTGGAACGGGTCTGCACTCCCAAAGACGTTGCAGATGTGGTCTTGCCGCTGCTGATTTCCGCGTCTCTGGTAGCGGGACAGACCATAGTCGTCGACGGCGGCATGACACTGTAACCAAATTTATTTCGAGCTATAGCCTGAAAAAATGTGTTCGAATGGCAATGCTGCGCGCCGGTTATTGCCATTCGAACAGGTCGGAAACATAGTGTATTATGTTTCATTTTTTTTGCGTTTAAGGAAACCAGGTTAGCAGATGAGTGGTTTTCGCAAAGCTTACAGAGAATTCGCAGCAGAAGACAGATGTTGCTAGTGCATTAGAAATAAAACAAAGTGTGCGCGCAGCAATGGCAAGAAGGTAAAAATGCTGTGTGCAAAGAATACTATCGACTAGGTTAAATGGCAGAAACGTTGGGGGAACAAACATGCTTCAGACTACCGTCTATATTGTCATTGGCTTAAACATCGCGCTCATTGTGCTGGCTTTGCTCATCTTAGCGCGCAGTTCCGGAATGAAGTCGTCTGAAATTCTGACCCAATTGGTTCAACTTGAAAAAGGGCATGAAAAAAATGCGAGGGTTTTGAATGATGGATTTGCCGGCAATCGCGAGGAATTTGCCAAAAACGCTAAAGCATTGCGGGAAGAAATCGCAAACTCCCTGGCGCAATTTAATGAATCCGTATTAAGCCGCTTGACGCAGACCTCACAATTGCAAATAGCGCAAAATGAAGCTTTTATTAAGCAGATACAGGTTTTATCGCAATCCAATGAACAACGAATGGATAAGTTGCGTGCGTCAGTCGATATTCAGCTTAAGGCAATACAAGAGGATAACAGCCAGAAACTGGAAGAAATGCGCAAAACGGTGGATGAAAAGCTGCATGCGACACTGGAAAAACGCCTGGGCGAGAGCTTCAAACAGGTTAGCGACCGTCTTGAACAGGTTCATAAGGGACTGGGTGAAATGCACACGCTTGCTTCGGGAGTAGGCGATCTCAAACGCGTGTTGACCAACGTCAAGACGCGGGGGATTTGGGGTGAAATCCATCTGGGGAATTTACTGGAGCAGATCTTGACTGCGGAACAATACGCGCAGAATGTGGCGACGAAGCCGGGATCCAATGACCGGGTAGAGTTTGCAATTAAACTACCCGGAGAAGAGAAAGCGGGTTGCCCGGTTTGGCTGCCGATCGACGCCAAATTTCCGCAGGAAGATTACCAGCGACTGCTGGATGCGCAGGACCTGGCGAATCCGGTGTTGGCGGAAGAGGCGGGGCGGGCGATGGAATTGCGGATCCGGCAAGAGGCAAAGAATATTGCCGATAAGTACATCAGCGTTCCGCATACTACGGAATTTGCCATCTTGTTTTTGCCGATTGAGGGATTGTATGCGGAAGTCCTGCGCCGGCCGGGGTTATGTGATTTATTGATGCGCCAGTACCGAATCGTATTGTCCGGGCCAACCACATTGGCGGCATTGTTGAATAGTCTGCAAATGGGTTTTCGGACGCTGGCAATTGAGAAGCGGGGTTCGGAAGTATGGTCCTTATTGGGGGCAGTGAAAACGGAATTTGGAAAGTTTGGCGATCTGCTGGATAAAACCAGCAAAAAACTAAGTGAAGCCGGCAACTCGATTGATACTGCTGCGCGCAAGTCGCGAACCATTGAACGAAAATTAAGGGCCGTCGAACAGCTGCCGGCCGCTGAAGCGGTTCGCCTTTTGGAAGATCTTTCTGATGTCGCAGTGATCCCTGGCGACGAAGAAGAAGAAATCAATCTGGATAGGAGTGGCAAAACACATGGTTGAAAAGATTGCTTCCAATTTGTATCGAATAGAAGTTCCTCTGCCGAGAAACCCGCTGAAGGCGATTAATTCTTATGTGATTACGGGTGCGGACCGGAACCTTGTTGTTGATACGGGCTTGAACCGGGAAGAGTGCAAGAACGCTTTGCAATCCGGATTTGCTGAAATTGGCCTTGATTTGGCAAAAACAGATTTTTTGCTGACGCATATGCATGCAGATCACTCTGCGCTTGCTTCGTCGTTAATCGTTCCCGGACGGAAAGCCTATGCCAGCCGGCGGGATGCCATAACGATCAATACATTCAGCGGCTCTGACATTGATGCGCATTGGAATGCGTTGCGTGACTATGCTGTGTTGCAAGGCTTTCCGCAAGAAATCCTTTTTTTGGCGGTTGAAAAGCATCCTGGCAACATGTACCGGCCGGAACACCGCCTGGATTTTGATTATTTGACGGATGGAGAGGTTATCCATGTGGCGGACTATGACTTCCAATGTATTTTTACGCCCGGCCATACCCGGGGGCATGTTTGCCTCTATGAACCGAACCAGAAAATCTTGATTTCCGGGGATCATATTTTAGGCGACATCACACCGAATATTTCGCAGTGGATCGAAGATGAGGATGCCCTTGCCGTATATTTTGCCAGCCTGGACAAAGTGGCGCAGTTGGACGTCGCTATGGTCTTGCCCGGGCACCGCAGCATTTTCAAGGATTGCCAAGGCAGGATCAACGAACTCAAAGAACACCATTCTCACCGCTTGGGGGAAGTGATGAGGATCATTCAGGATAACGGACCGCTTAATGCCTATGAGATTGCTGAACACATGACCTGGGATATGCGTGGTATCTGGGCTGATTTTCCAGTTCCGCAAAAATGGTTTGCTCACGGAGAAGCAATTGCCCATATTAAATACCTTCAGAAAAAGGGTTGGGTGGTCTCTCTGCAAACCGAAGATAAACCGGTTCGCTACAGCGCAACGTAAACTTGCAGGCTTTATTTTTACTTGCGCTCGAAAATAGCAGGAATTTATATTCAAACGACGAATAATTATTACCAAATTCAAACCATTAATAGTTTGGAATTATTACCAAAGTTTAATTACCAATTATTTGCAAATGCGAGATGAGGGGAAAATTAGGAAGAGGAAGAATGGAAGGAGGAAAACGGTAGTACGCCAGGCATAAAATCATATCATGGGCAAATTTGTCGAAAGACAAAGACGCAAAGCCGTGGGTCTAAGGATATGCAGATGTCTATGACTGCCAGGTTGCTGCTTCGCGATCGCGATGTATTTTGCAGTCAGGCAGAGGTCTGACTTTTTTTGTTCTGTAAAGATTGTTTTTTACCCGATCATACTTTTTTAGTACACCAGAAAGTATAAATTTTATACACCAAAATATCAATTACAAAGAACGAAGAGGAGAATTTATAATGGCTGAATATAACGGTGCAAAAAACAAACAAGATAAGAAGATTGTGACCCATGGTATGGACATAAGTAATTTGAAATTAGTGGATATTATTGATATTGATTTTTTGCAGCAGTTTCAAGATGATTTTGCCAAAGGAGTCGGCCTTGCCAGCGTTACAGTAGATATTTCCGGAACCCCTGTTACCAAGCCGAGCAGTTATACCCGCTTTTGCGAGCATTATACGCATTCAACGGAATGTGGAGATAAGCGGTGTGCCGAGTCTCATCGCAAGGGCGGAGAAGAGGCGGCCAGAACCGGGAAGCCGGTAGTTTATGAATGCCATGCAGGTCTGATTGACTTTGCTGCACCGATTATGATCGAAGGTCGGCTGATTGGGACGATTTTGGGCGGGCAAGTACTGACAGATCTTCCCGATGAGGCAAAGTATCGCAGAATAGCCGGTGAAATCGGCGTTGATCCGGACGGATATGTAGAAGCAGTAAAAGAAGTGAGCAAGTTATCTAAAGAAAGAATAGAATCAGCGGCCAATGTGTTGTTTATTGTTGCCAACAACATGTCCAAGATGGCCTATCAACAACGAAAATTACAGGCTGTCAGCAATATACTCAATGATAGTCTGCACCAAATATCGGCGACGATGGAACAATTGGCGGCTTCTGCGATGACTGTGAGCAGCAACCAGGCAAATCTCAATACAGAAATAGGCAATGTAAATACGGTAACTGGAAAAATCAACGAAGTGATGGATTTTATCAAAGATATTGCGGATGAGACCCGCCTGTTGGGGTTGAATGCAGCGATTGAAGCGGCCAGAGCCGGCGAAGCGGGACTGGGATTTGGCGTTGTAGCGCAGGAAATCAGAAACCTTTCCGCTGATTCAAAGCAAACGGTTGGCAAAATCAAAGAGCTTACGGATAGCATTAAGAGTTCTGTCGACAAAACAGTAGGCATGGGGAATGAAACCATGATGACAGTGGAGCAGCAGGCGGCCGCAATACAGGAAATCACAGCGAGTGTTGAAGAAATCACAGGGTTGACGGAACAATTAAGCGAGCTGGCAAACGCACTATAATTGTAATTGTAAAAGGGGGAGAACCTTGTGGCTATTCAACTGGTTGTTTTCACATTAAATGAGGAAGAATACGGGCTTGATGTTTCTGCGGTTAACGGCATTTTGCGTTCCAAGAAGTTCAAAATACAATCCATGCCTGGCGTGGCGAAAACGATTGCCGGGATGATCAATTTGCGGGGGCAAGTCAATTATATTTTTAATCTGCGGGCCAAATTTGGCTTGCCTGACGAAGAATTAGCGGAAGAAAGCAAGTTGATCATGCTGAATGTGAACCAGTCCAATTCGGGCTGTATTGTGGACGAGGTAACCGATATTGTTAAGTTGAATGATGAGGATATACAACCGCAGCCGGCTTTTGTCAGCCGGTCCAGTGACAATTATATTCAGGGGATTGGCAAGCTCCAAGATCGATTGATCATTATTTTAGATCCGGAAAAGCTTTTGGCCGTAGAAGAGCTGCCTCTCATGGCAACGGCCGGGTAGTTCGTTCTTTCGGTTTCATTCAAAAAAAGGCAACCTCAGCATGCATTTTATTGCGCCTGGGTTGCCTTTTTTTCGTCCACCAGAAAGTATAAATTTTGTCTGATGGACATAAGTGCAACCAGCGGTTTACGCCGTCGCTTTTAAAGCTCGGCGCAAGCCGGGTTTTCTAATCGAGTGGCTTGCTTGGCAAGAAAATCCCAAAATGCCTGGAAACAACTTAGTAATGGGGGAGCTTGGCAGATTGCATAAAACTGGCGGGTAATTGCAAATCCGGGCGTAGGGATGATTGCCAGCCGGCCCGTATCCAGTTCACTCTGAACGGCCCATTTGGAAATAAACCCTAAGCCTATTTTTTTCAACACGGCAGACTTAATGGCTTCATTGCCATTCACATGAAAGACAACTCGCATCCGTTCGGGCGAAATGCCGTGTTCTTTCAATGCGTTGTGCACTGTGCGCAGAGAGCCCGAAGAGGCCGGGCGGGAAACGAAGGGATGCGAAAAAATAACGTCAAATTCCGGGCGTTCGCCTAGCACGGCGGCGGTGTCCGGATGGGAAATCAGCACCATTTCATCAGACCATAACCGTAAAGCGGCAGGGGCGTTTTCAGGAGGCACGCCTACGATGGCGATGGGGAATTCGCCGGCGCTGAAACCGGTCAGGATCGTTTCGCTGTTGCCCGTGTGCAGGGAAATCTGCAGTCCAGGCCGGTCCCGCAGAAATTCGGCGACGAAACTGGGAAGGATGTACTCGGCCGGTATGGTGCTTGCGCCGATATGGATTTCGCCTGCTTGCCCTAATCGCATGTGCTGAATTTGTTGGTAGGCCATCTCCAACTGCAGATTGATTTTGTGTGTGTGCGCGAATAACGCTTCACCGTAGACCGTCAATGTGACTCCACGGGCGGTTCTGTGAAACAAGGGGCAGTTAAATGATTTTTCCAGATTATCAATGTGAAAGGAAACTGTTGGCTGGGTAAGTTCAAGCCGTTTGGCGGCGCCGCTGAAACTGCCTTCTTCAACGACTGCATTGAATACAGATAATAATTGCCATTGGGACATGCCAAATCACCTCATTTTCTAATGTGTATTCGCCATGGGAAAAAAATGTCCTTTGCACAAGAGCCTCGAAAAGGAATCCCAAAGTATATATAGAATATATCTTAATGATATATTGATACATTCTATAAGATTGGGAGATGGTTCGTTCTATGCAGTGGGTTTTCATTATCATTACCGGAATTGTCTTCGGCCTGGGGGCCGTGTTGCTGGTGAAAGCCGGCAATCCGGGAAACTACGGCTTTTGTGCGGCCTGCCATTTGCGGGACATCGCGGGGGCGCTGGGTATTCATCGAGTAGCAACGCTGCAATATGTCCGGCCGGAAATCCTGGGATTTGTGCTGGGATCGTTCATCCTGGCAAAAACCAGCGGTGAATTCCGGCCCCGAGGCGGTGCGCAGCCGGCGGTCCGCTTTGTTTTGGGGGCCTTGATGATCATCGGTGCGCTGGTATTCCTGGGTTGTCCGCTGCGGGGGATTTTACGATTGGCCGGCGGTGATTTGAACGGCCTTGTTGGTTTGGCGGGATTTGCCGGTGGGATTCTTGCCGGAATTGGTTTTTTGCGCAATGGCTATAACTTGGGACGATCGCAGGTTTATTCCGGAGCGGGCAATGGCGTAGGCTATTTGGCCGCCGCGGCTGCGTTTGTATTATTGGCGGGCGTGGTGATGCAGGCCGGATTTCTCAATTTCAGCGCCAAAGGACCGGGCGCAATGCATGCGCCTCTGTTGGTCAGTTTAATTCTTGGTTTGCTGGGCGGCGCGCTGGCATGGAAAACCCGCATGTGCCTGAGCGGCGGATTGCGTGATTTCATATTGGTGAGTGATACTTACCTGCTGAAGATTTACGGAGTGATCTTTTTGGCGGCGTTCATCGGCAATCAATATTTTGGCTTTTTCAAGCTGGGTTTTGCCGAGCAGCCATTGGCGCACAGCATGCATTTGTGGAATTTTATGGGGTTATTTCTGGTCGGTCTTGCGGCGACCTTGTCTGGCGGCTGTCCGCTGCGTCAACTGATCATGGCGGGGGAAGGAAATACGGATGCTATGTTCTGTGTTCTGGGCATGCTGGCCGGAGCGGGAATTTCTCATGGTTTGAATGCTGCCGGCAGCGCATCCGGCGTGGGGATGAATGGGCAGATCGCCGTAGTTGCAGGGTTGGCGATTGCTGCAATGATTGGCGTTGCCTTCCGGCAAAAAGTCAGTTTGCGAACGGAGGGATAACATTGCTGAAAACACTTGATCTTCGAGGGTTAAGCTGCCCCATTCCATTGATTCAAACGAAAAATGCGCTTGAAAATGCTGCAGAGGTGCAAGTCACTGTCGATGAACCGGTGGCGAAAGAAAACATCCTCAAATTTGCCAAAGCAAGAAATCTTCAGGCGCAATGCAGCGTTAATGACGGCGAATATACGATTACTATTCATAAATAGTTGCTGGGAAAATAACAAAGAATCAAATGGGGCCATGTGCTTTATTTTGCATATCACTGCAAAATAGCACATGGCCTTTTGGCATGAGGAAATTTCAGACAGACTGAAGGCAGTGCAGGAAGAAGCGTGAAGCTGCGCGAAAAGAGAACAATAATAAATTGCTGTAACTGTGAAGCGTTTGCGGTAGGAGGAATGAATATGGGGTCAATCCAACTGACCATTGACGGTAAGTCCATCGAAGCGAAGGAAGGACTCACAATTTTAGACGTTTGTCGCCAGAATCACATCATCATACCGACTCTTTGTCACTTGGCCGATTTAACCCCGGAAGGCGCTTGCCGGATTTGTTTAGTCGAAGTAACCGGCGCCCGCGGTTTGGTGGCATCCTGCAACTATCCGGCTGCAAACGGCATGGAGGTCATTACTTGCAATGCGGCCATCAGGGAAGCCCGCAAAGTGAACCTGGAACTGCTGTTGGCCAATCATCCGCAGGAATGTCTGAGTTGTCAGCGGAACATGAACTGCGAATTGCAGAGTTTGGCGGCGCAGTTTGGCATAGACAGCATTCCCTGGCAAGGCGAGAAGCGGCAGGCGAAGAGCGATACTGGCAATCCTTTCGTGGTGAGGGATCCGGACAAATGCATCCTTTGCGGCCGCTGTGTCCGGGTAACTCGCGAAATTCAATGCTGCAACGTGTTGGAAATGACGCAGCGGGGCTTTCAGTCAAAAGTAACGACTGCGTTTGATGAGCCGTTAACAGAAACAAACTGTGTTTTTTGCGGTACGTGCGTATCTGCTTGTCCCACGGCTGCCTTGACGGAAAAACCAATGCGGGACATGGGGCTGGCGGAACGCAAGGTGAAAACTACCTGTCCGTTCTGCGGCGTAGGCTGCAACTTTGATCTCAACGTAAAGGACAACGAAGTGATTGGCGTCACTTCGAATTTGACGGCGCCGGTCAATGGACGCCTGACCTGTGTCAAAGGCCGTTTTGGCACGGATTATATTCACAGTCCGGAACGGCTGAAAACGCCGTTGATTAAGAAGAACGGACAGTTTGTCGAAGCATCCTGGGAGGAAGCGTTGTCTTTGACGGCAGAGAAATTTTCCCACTATAAAAGCACTTATGGCAGTGATTCCATTGCGGCTCTCAGCTCGGCCCGCTGTACGATCGAAGAAAACTATCTGATCCAAAAACTGATGCGCGCGGTGATCGGTACGAACCATATCGATCATTGCGCCCGTACCTGACACAGCCCCACCGTGGCCGGTCTGGCCGCTGCATTGGGGTCTGGAGCGATGACCAACTCCATCAACGAAATTCCCTTCAATGATTTGCTCTTCGTGATCGGCGCCAATCCGCCCGAAGCGCACCCCGTCATTGGCGCTAAAATGCGCCAAGCGCTGGCAAGAGGCGCTTCGCTGATCGTTGTCGACCCTCGCCGCACAGAACTGGCCGAACAGGCGGATATCTGGCTGCAGCTGCGGCCGGGAACCGATATCGCCCTGCTGAATGGCATCATGCATTTGATTTTGCAGCATGGCTGGCAGAAGGATGATTTTATTCATGAATGTACCCAGGGCTTTGACGAATTTGCCAAAACAGTAGCAGCCTACACCCCCGACCGGGTGGAGGCGATTACCGGCGTGCCGGCGCAAAAACTGCTGGCTGCCGCTCGCCTCTATGCGCAAACGGACCGGGCGGGAATTTACTATACTCTTGGCATTACGGAACATATTTGCGGCACCGATAATGTGTTAAGTGTGGCGAACCTTGCCCTGCTTACAGGGCATTTGGGCCGGCCGTATACCGGGGTCAATCCTCTGCGGGGCCAGAACAATGTCCAGGGCGCTTGCGATGCCGGAGCGCTGCCGAACTATTTTCCCGGGTATCAAAAAACGGATGACCCGTTGGCGCAGGCAAAGTTTTCCAAAGCTTGGGGAGCAGTGCTTTCAAATAATCCAGGCCATACTTTGCCGGATATGTTTGACGCTGCCGTTGCCGGACAAGTTAAATGCATGTATATCATGGGTGAAGACCCTGTTTTATCTGACGCCAATGCCCTTCACGTGCGCAAAGGGCTGGAAACTCTGGAGTTTCTGGTAGTCCAGAACCTATTTTTGACAGAGACGGCAAAATTGGCGGATGTCGTATTGCCGGCGGCCGGTTTTGCGGAAAAAGATGGCTGCTTTGCCAATACGGAGCGCCGCATTCAGCGGGTGCGCAAGGCGATTGACCCGATCGGGCAGAGCCGTCCGGACAGCGAGATCATCATTGAACTTTCCAACCGGCTGGGTTATTCCATGCACTATGAACACCCTTCTGAAATTATGGCGGAAATGGCTTCCTTGGCGCCGATCTATGCCGGCGTCACTTACGAACGGTTGGAAGAAAAAGGCCTGCAATGGCCGGTACCGTATAAAGATCATCCGGGAACGCAGTTTTTACATGAAAATGGACGCTTTACTTGTGGTTTTGGTAAATTTCATGCGGTCGAGCATCAGCCGCCGGACGAAGAACCGGATGCGGATTATCCGTATTTGTTGTCGACGGGACGAATTCTCTATCATTACAACATGACTACTGTGGGCCGATCACGCTGGTTAACGGAATTCCGGCCGGCAGAGAAAGTGATGGTTCACCCGGCCGATGCCTGTCAATTAGAGATCAGAGATGGCGATTGGCTGGAAGTGAAATCCCGCCGGAGTGTTGTTGCCGCCCAAGCCTGGGTTACCGATCGCGTACTGCCCGGTATGGTATGGCTGTCCTTTCATTATCCGGATTGTCCCACGAATGAAGTGACCAATGGCGCCTATGACAAAGTAACGAAAACGTACGAATATAAAGTTTGTGCGGTGCAGGTGCACAAGCGAACCACGGAAAAGAATTAGAAAAGGACCAAAAAGAAAGGGCCATTCCCTGCAGGAGAATTGGCCCTTTCTTTTTGGTCCCCTAGTTCAGAATGATTTCTGTCAGGCTGCGTTTGGGGACATGGTGCACCTGGTTTTCATCACGCCAGTACTTGACATCGCCGTCAGGTGTCATTGTGTCGATAACGACGGTTTCTTTGGGTTTGCCCAATGCGAGTACTAATAGGATATCCTGGGTTTCAGGAATATTCAATGCTGCGCGGAGCATTGTTTTTTGAATGCTGGCAATCATGCAGCCGCCCAGACCGGCTTCTACTGCTCCTAGTAAGATCGTCTGTGCGGCGATGCCGGTATCGGCCGGATTCGTCATTTTGTAATTTTCATCCTGCACAATCACAATATACCCGGTTGGGCGTTCGCCGGCCTCCGGACCTTGCCAGTCTTTCAGATAACCGGCCCAGGCCAGGGAAGGAAAGATTTTTTCATTTTGCTCTTTCTCATAGGACACATAGTATTTCAAAGGCTGACGGTTCGCTCCGGAAGGACTCAATCTGGCCAATTCGATCAGTGTAAGCAAGGTCTCCCTGCTGATGAGTTCATTTTCAAAGAAACGACGATAGCTCCGGTTTTTCTTTACCAAGTCAATTAACATAATTTTCCTCCCTTTAGTAAAAATTTGTTTATCCTAAAGTATATTCTCATCAAAGGCGGAACAATCCTGCACTGAAAAAAGAGACGGCCGCCTGTATTAAAGGATTTGCTGTTCTTATGGCCAATATATAGATACATATATATTGGCCATAGAAGGGGGCAATGATGGAGCGTGAAGGTCATCGGCATTAATGGCAGTCCGCGTAAAGACGGCAACACAGCGATACTCATCCAAACTGTATTTCAAGAATTGAACCGGCAGGGTATCGAAACAGAGTTAATCCAACTTTCCGGGCAAAACATACGCGGCTGTACGGCCTGTTACGCCTGTGTGGAGAAAAAAGACAAGCAGTGTATCATAACCGACGATCCATTCAATGCCTGCCTGGCGCAAATGATTGCCGCGGATGGGATACTTCTCGGCTCGCCGGTTTATTCCGCCGGCGTAACCTCGCAAATGAAAGCCTTCATTGACCGGGCCAGCATGGTGTTGGCAGCCAATCGGGGGCTGCTGCGCTATAAAGCGGGAGCGGCAGTAGTCGCTGCGCGGCGTGGCGGCGCGATCAGCGCTTTTGATACGCTGAACCATTTTTTGCACAGCAAGGAAATGTTTCTTGTCGGATCGACGTATTGGAATATGGTGTACGGCCGGAATATCGGCGAGGTGCAGAAGGATGAAGAAGGCATCGGGAATATGAAAAATTTAGGACAGAATATGGCCTGGTTATTACAGAAACTCCACAGTCAATAGAGTTAAAAAACGAGTATACGAAAGCGAGGCCTGAATATGCAGGAATTAATGACGCAGGAGCAGTTGGAGCAAGAGGCGAAGGAATTGTGCAAATGGGCGGCCGCTCGTGCGGGAGTCATTGTTGTGGCGCCGCTTGTCGGTTCAATGGCTTTGATTGCCAATGAAGTGTATATGGTTTCCCGACTGGCAAAACTTCATGGGAAGAATTTATCCGATGGCGCTATTTTAGGATTCATTGGCGCTTTTGCCGGAACCATCGCCGGCCAGACATTGACCACGCTTATTCCGTTTGCCCCGCTGCAAATTCCCATTGGAATGGGAGTTACTTATGCATTGGGCATTGCAGCGCATGAGTGGCTGAAGGCCGGTTGTCCGAGCGATATGAGCGCTTTTCAGAATGTTTTTGATCGTGCAAAAGAAGAGGCAAAAAACATGATTCCGTTATTGAAAAAAGATCCGCGGAAAGAATTGCCGTTAGGGGATGAAAGCCGAAAGTATAGTTTGAAACAACTCGAAACAAACGATAAAGGAGTGAATGGCAATGGCGGAGAAAAACTATGATGCTTATCAGAAAGAGTACTCCGCAAGCAAGCTGTTTGACAAGATCCTCCTGTATGCGAAGGAAATCGGCGCCGCTCTCGTCTACAAAGCATTGCAGCTGTATTATGTGACCCAGAAGCCGGAGGTGCCGTTAAAAGTAAAAACTACGATTTATGGGGCGCTTGGTTATTTGATCCTGCCGTTAGATTTAGTCCCTGATCTGCTGCCGATGGTCGGCTATGGCGATGATGCGGCGGCGATTGCGATTGCCCTTGCGGTAGCGCATATGTATATTGATGAGACCGTGCGGGAGAAGGCCAAAGCGAAACTCGTCAGCATTTTTGGACAGGGCGTGTTGAAGATTCTCGAAGGGTAAAGAAGAAGGCGATATCCATATATCAAAAAACGACCAGCCTCCGCCGCAAGGCGGAAGCTGGTCGTTCGTCTGTGATGCGTTTCATCACGGGAATAGGAAGATACCGCCGGTTGCGACGACAATCCCCACAAAGAACAAGATAATGCAGAAACCGATTAAGTCCCTGATGCTGATATTGGCGATTGCCAAGAGCGGCAAGGCCCAGAACGGACAAACCACGTTCCAGACGCTTTCGCCCCAAGCGACGCCCATAATGACTTTCCAGGGCTCGACACCCAAGGCATTGGCAGCCGGCAGCATGAAGGGCGCCTGAACGACCCAGTGGCCGCCTGCGGACGGTACAAAAACGCTGATAACCAGGGAAGAGATAAAGCAATAAAACTCGAAAGTGTCATAGGAGGCGAGCTTTAACAGCGCATCGGAAATGACATAGACAAGACCGCTTCCTTTCATGATGCCCATGATTGCGGCATAGAAAGGGAATTGGAGGACGATTCCGCCGGCGCTGGTAACGCCTTTGGTTACGGCGTTGGAATAAGAAATCAGATCGTCATGCATCCAGACGCCGAGGACAATAAAGATTAAGTTCAGCATATTGATATTCAGCTGCAAGCCTTTGGTGGCAAAGAAATAGCCGATATAAATCGTACCGACAATTGCGAGACTGTACTTCATCAGCTTGCTTCTGTCAATTCGGTCAGCTAAGGTCGGATTGGCCGGCATGGGGGCAAAGCTTGCTTCATCCTCCTCTTTGAAGGAAGCCGGATCCACTACAACCATATTCTCTTTTTTAGGAATGAGAAACAGGCAGATAAATGGGATGACAAGAGCTAAAACAACGGTGATGAAAATTGTTTGGGGATTGAACATCGTGAGAGCCAAAGGAACAATACCGATTTCCTTTTCCAGGAAGTGACCAGGGGTAGCGGACAACAATGGAACGGAAGCGGACAATCCGCCGTGGGTGATGATGATACCCGACCAAGCCGCAGCAACAACCGCGCGAAAGTCGACGTCCTGGCGGATTTTAGCAATTTCCCGGGCCAGCAAGGCGCCGGCGATCAGACCGAGACCCCAGTTGAACCAATATAAAACCATGGAGGCAAAGGCGACAAACAGGATGGTTTGTTTTGGCGTATTCGGAATACGGGCGATGCGCCGTAAAAAACGGCCCATAGGCTTGGCGACTGCAAAGGCATAGCCGCTGACAATCAACAAGGTCATCTGCATAGCGAAAGATAAAATACCAAAGAAATCATTGCCCCAGAATTGAATCGTTTTCAATGGATTGGTGTGAGTGATACCGATGGCAAGCGCGAATACGACGAGGGTAATGATCCATGCGAGCGTAAATGGGTTTGGCAGATATTTTTGCATCAGGTCCACAAAAAACAGTACCAGTCTATTGATCATAGAGGTCACATCCTTCTTTTCTATTAAATTTTTTATGAAACGTAGTAATCGGAAGCTTTCAACTGGTGGATCAGTTTTTTCATAAACTGTTTTTTGATCGCCGGGATTTCGGCCTCCGGATATTGATAGAAGCCTTCGCCGGATTTGATGCCCAACTTGCCTTCTTCCATTTTTTTGCGCAGAAGAGGATTGGCGCATTGCGAGTTGTCGATTACCTTCAGCAGGTTATCGCCGACGATGCACCAGATATCGATGCCGCCGAAATCGGCAACTTCCAATTGTCCGGTGGTGGCATAACGGAACGCCGGTCCAAATTTCAAGGCCTTGTCGACGTCTTCCGGAGCAGCAATTCCTTGCTCGATAATGGAAAATACTTCACGGGCAACGCCTTGCTGAATCCGGTTGGCAACCAAGCCGGGTACGTCTTTTAGTACTTTTACCGTCTGCTTTTTGATAGCGGCGAACATTTGCGCCACTTCCTCGTAAATTTCCGCCGGCATGTTGCCGAAGCAAGAAAGTTCAACAATCGGCATCAAATGACCGGGGTTATACCAATGACAGACCATCATCCGCTGGCGGCGCTTTTCGCTGACCAGCGCCATCATCAGATCCAGTTTTAAACTGGAGGTATTGCTGGCCAGAACGGTATGTTCCGGACACAATTCATCCAATTGCTTAAATAGGTTCTGTTTCAATTCCAATATTTCCGGCACAGCTTCGATGACGAAGTCGCGGTCGGCGACGGTTTCTTTTAAGTCGGTGCAGAGATGAACGTTGTCAAGGATGCCGGGAATGGCTTGCGCAGTAATAAAATCTTCTTCCGCCAACAGTTCCAATTCCGCTTTAATCTCACTTTTTGCAGACTCCAGGCGGCTTGCATCCGTATCGTATAAATTCACTTCATAACCGTACATGGCAAAGGATTCGGCGATGCCGTGTCCCATAGTGCCTGAACCCAATACGGCAATTTTCTTCATCATGATGAGGACTCCTTTTGCAGTTTATTTTTTCAGACCTAAAATTTTACGGGCTTCATCCGGGGTAGCGACTGTTTTGTTTGCTTCGCCGATCAGACGGGCTGCCCGGGCGACAAATTCAGCATTCGATTTTGCCAGACGGCCTTTGGCATAATAAACATTGTCTTCCATACCGACCCGGACGTGTCCGCCCAAGGCTAAGGTGGCGAACAGGACTGGCAGATGGCCTTTGCCGATCCCCAATGCAGACCAGGTTGCTTCCGACGGGATCAAGCTTTTCAAATACACCAGATTTTCTACTGTTGCGGCGGTTCCACCGTCGGCGCCCAATACGAACTGGTAATGCGCCGGTGTTGCCAGGACTCCTTTTTTGATGTAGTAGAAGGAATTGTACACCATTCCAGCGTCAAAAATTTCAATTTCCGGTTTCACGTTGTTTTCCAACATGACTTTGCCGAGTTTCTCTAAGAATTGCGGTGGATTAAGGAATAGGCCGCTGTGCATCCAATTCATGGAACCCGCGTCGTAAGAAGCCATTTCCGGTTTCAGTTCAATTACATGGGCCATCCGAGTTTCGTCAGTTGCAAAGAGATCACCGGACGTTGTCAGGTTCAATACAATGTCGCATTGGGCCCGGATGAGTTCTACCGTTTCTTTAAACTTGTCTTTGTTCATGGTGCCTTTGCCTTCGTCGTCGCGCATGTGCAGATGGGCGACCGCGGCCCCGGCTTTCCAGCATTCTACAACATCAGCTGCGATTTCTTTTGGCGTCAAAGGAATGTTCGGATTGTGCTCCTTCGTTGGGAAAGCGCCTGTTACTGCTACGGTAATGATTGTCTTGTCCAAAAAGTATCACCTCAATCGTTATTTTGCTTTGTATCTATTGCAAGTTATATGCCAATAGGAATTGCTGAAAATGGTCAGCAATGATCACAATCAAATTTGCAAAAAACAGGCATCTGATGATTTTTTTCATCAGATGCCTGTTTAAAAAGCAGAAAATTATCATAATGGTGCTTGATTCATTGCCGATGAAAAAAATCATCAGTACTGATGCGTTTTTTCATCACTCAAACAGATTCCAAGGCGTTGTGCTTTTTTGACAATGGTCGATTGATCGATTTTTAAAATTTTTGCCGCTTTACGGGTGCTTTTATGCAACGACAAGACTTTCTCAATCGTTTTTCGCTCGACATTTTCCACAATTTCTTTCAGACCCAATTCTTTGTGAACCAATTCGGTGTAGTACGGATCAATGCTCAACAAGGCGCCGATTTGTTCGGCGCTGATGATCGAACCCTGACCGGCGACGATCACCAGGCGTTCGATGATATTCTGCAGTTCCCTGATATTTCCCGGCCAGTCATATTCTTTCAGGAGTTCAAACCCCGATTTTTCAATCACGGTAATCGTCCCGTACTTTGTATTGTAAACATCCAAAAAATGGCGGGCCAATAGCTCGATATCGTCTGCTCTTTGGCGCAGCGCCGGGAGCTGAATGGGGAATACGTTGAGGCGATAATAAAGGTCTTCCCGAAATTTTCCTTTTTTTACGAGCTCCAAAAGATCACAGTTGGTGGATGAGATGATGCGGATATCGAGCGCAATTGGCTTCGTACCGCCAATGCGGGTGATTTCCTTGTGCTGAATGACCCGCAGCAGTTTGGATTGCAGTTCCAAAGACATTTCGCCAATCTCATCCAACAGCAAGGTTCCTTTGTCGGCCAATTCAAACATTCCGAGTTTGCCGCCGCTGCTGGCGCCGGTAAAAGAGCCTTTTTCGTAGCCGAATAGTTCTGCTTCCAAGAGGTTGGCTGGAATGGCGGCGCAATTTACCTTGATAAACGGCCCGTTGGGACGTTTGCTGTTAAAGTAAATTTCATTGGCGACAACTTCTTTGCCGGAACCGGTTTCGCCGGTAATCAGAACGGTGACGTCCAAAGCGGCGACTTGTTCAATCATTTTACCGATTTTTTGAATTTCCGGGCTATCGCCGATTAAGTTTTTATTCAGATGAAATCTTCGCAAATGTTCAATTTCTTGTTTTGTACGGTATTGGTCTTTTTCGACTGCTTTCATTTTTTGCTGGGAGGCTTCGAGTTCCGATTTCATGGTGAGAAGGTCGGTGATGTCCCGGTCAACCACCACTACTTTTTTTACATTGCCGGCGTCATCGAAAATCGGGTTGCCGGAAATCAGCATTTTGCTGCCGTTGCGCAGACTTTCCCCCATGGCGTTGACTTGCTGCTTATGTTTGATGACCTCGGGTGTAACCGCATTTTTATACAAACAGGCGTTTTCGCAGTCGCTTACATATTTATTGAGAATTTCTTCCGGCTTGATGCCGGTAATCCTCGTATAGGCTCTATTGACGTAAAGTGTTTTGCCATTGCCGTCCGCGATGTAGATGCCATCGTAAAGATGATCGCCGATTTCCCGAAAATCAAAATCTTTTGCCTGTTCCATCTCGTGCAGGGTTTTTTGCAAGCCTTCCCGGATCTGCGATCGTTGTTGGACCAAGTCGTAATCAGGTGAACCGAGCTGCTGGATTAAATCCAGTAAAAAAGCAATAGAACTGAACTGATCTTCTGTTTTAATCAAGCAAGTCACTTCCCGCAAAATATTCTATCGTTCTCAAAACCATCATAGCGGAAACATCTTTGAAATGCAATTGTTTCTACTCAATCAGATTATTAAGGAAGTGGATCTGACAGTTGGCATGAAAAATGCATTGTATCTAGAGAAGAGAAACTTAATTTAAAATCCAAAAACAGGGAGGAATCGGGACAACAACCAAGAAACAAAAAAGAAAGGAACAAAATGGGATTTGAAATTGAGAGGACAGGGAGGAATTTGAATGAAGAACAAGGTAATTGTGACAGCGGCAATTACGGGGGGGATACACACTCCGTCAATGAGTCCATATCTTCCAATCACTCCGCAGCAGATTGCGGATGAGGCGGTGCGCGCTTATGAAGCCGGTGCGGCAGTGGCGCACATTCACGTGCGAAATCCGGAAAATGGCGCTCCTTCGGCTGACATGGAATTGTTTCGGGAAGTAGTGACCAGCGTGAAAAAACGCTGCAATATGATTTTGTGTCTGACGACCGGCGGTGGTCTTGGACAAACGGCGGAACAGCGGGTGGCCACAGTACGGACCTTTAAACCGGAATTAGGATCGTTTAATTTTGGTTCGATCAACTTTGCGTTGTTTCAGGTACTGGCGGGCAAGAAAGATTTCCAGCATGAATGGGAACCGGCCTATTTGGGCATGACCGAAGATTTTATTTTCCCGAATACATTTAAAACGATGCGGGAATTTTGCGGCATCTTTAATGAAAATGAGACCAAACCGGAATTGGAAATATATGATCTCGGCATGATCAATAACGTCGCATTTATGATTGAACGCGGTTATTTGAAAAAACCGGTATACCTGCAGTTCGTCCTTGGTATTTTGGGCGGTGCGCCGGCGACGGTAGACAACTTGATGCATTTGGTCCGGACGGCCAAAGAACAAATCGGTGATTTTTCCTGGTCGGTTTGCGCTGCCGGGCGGAGTCAGATGGCGATGTGTACAGCGGCTTTGCTGATGGGCGGCGGAGTACGGGTCGGGCTGGAAGATAACTTGTATATTGAAAAAGGTGTTATGGCGAAGAGCAGTGCGGAACAAGTAAGCAAAATTGTCCGCATCGCCAAGGAACTTGGCCAGGAGCCGGCGACCCCGGATGAGGCGCGCGCAATCCTGAAATTAAAAGGCATTGATAAAGTAAATTACTGATATTTCAGCCCCTCGGTTTGAACAGAAAGCTGCTGCTTGATTTCCCCTTTCAAGCAGCAGCTTTCTGTGTGGAAAGAAGAAAAGAAGCGGTTTTTTATTGTTGTAATTTGTGATATGATAAACCTAGTGCCCAAAACCGAATATGACATTGTGTAAGGGGGAGCTAGATTGCAAACCAAAATAGAAATTCGAAAAGAACGCTGCAAAGGCTGTAACATTTGTGTTGCGTTTTGTCCCAAAAAGGTGCTGGCGTTGGACAGCATGGGCAAAGTGTATGTTGTTGATGAAAGCGCGTGCATCGGTTGCGGACTATGTGAGCTGCGGTGCCCGGATTTTGCGATTCGCATTAGAAAGGAGGCGGCGAAATGAGTGAAGCAAGACTCATGCAAGGGAATGAAGCCTGTGCAGAAGGCGCGGTAGCCGCCGGCGTACGATTTTTTGGCGGATACCCGATTACCCCGTCGACCGAAATTGCCGAATACATGGCTGTGAATCTGCCGAAAGTTGGCGGCACATTTATCCAGATGGAAGATGAAATCGCCGGAATCGGCGTTGTCCTGGGAGCTTCTCTGGCCGGCAAGAAAGCGCTCACTGCGACCTCCGGCCCTGGGTTTTCCCTCAAGCAAGAACTCATTGGCTACGCTGCCATTGCAGAAATTCCCGTTGTGATTGTCAATGTACAACGGATGGGTCCTTCTACCGGACAACCGACCTCGCCGGCCCAGGCGGATATCATGCAAGCCCGCTGGGGAACGCACGGCGACCATCCCATGATCGCCCTGTCGCCCTGGACCGTGCGGGAATCCTTCGATGTCGCCATCAAAGCCGTGAACTATGCAGAACGTTTCCGCACGCCGGTGATCATTCTGCTCGACGAAGTCGTCGGCCACATGCGCGAACGGGTGGAATTGCCGCAAGCCCATGAAATCGAAATCTATCCGCGCCGCGTCCCGGATAAAACGAAAGCGCAAGGGTACAAGCCGTATACGCCGATGGAAGACCTTGTTCCTAATCCGGCCGACTTCGGTACCGGGTATCGGATCCACTGCACCGGGCTGGTCCACGATGAAACCGGCTTCCCGAGCGGCAGCCCGAGCATTACGGAACAAACCATTGAACGGCTGCATGAAAAAATCGCACGGGTGCAAGAGGAAATCACCCATTATGATGAATTCTTCATGGACGACGCCGAAATTGCCGTTGTTGCGTTCGGCGGGACGGCCCGTACCGCTTATGCGGCCGTTGAAGCAGCTCGCAGCGCCGGCCGAAAAGTCGGCATGATCCGGATCATGACCATCTGGCCGTTCGCCGACAGCGTGATGCGCAATCTTGCCAAACGGGTCAAAGGCATTCTCGTGCCGGAAATGAACTATGGCCAATACGTTTATGAAGTCGAACGCGCTGCCGCAGGGCAGGCCAAAGTGGTTTCCCTGCCCAAATACAATTCTGAAGTATTCACGCCGGACGAAATCGGGCAAGCGATTGAAGAACTGGCTGCGGAGGTGGCAGAATGAAAGACTACGAAAGCTTATTTCGAACTAACCGGCTGCCGCATATCTGGTGCCCCGGCTGCGGCCATGGCATTGCGATGAAAGCCCTTGCCAAAGCCATTGCCAAACTGGATCTCGATCAGGACAAAACCGTCATTGTTTCCGGCATCGGCTGCTCTTCGCGGGCGTCCGGCTACATGGACTTTGATACTCTCCATACCGCTCACGGGCGGGCCCTGCCTTTCGCGACCGGCATTAAACTGGCTAACCCGGAACTCAATGTCATCGTCATCACTGGCGATGGCGACTGTATGGCGATCGGCGGCAATCACTTCATCCACGCAGCCAGACGCAATATCGATTTAACCGTCCTCCTGTTCAACAACAATATTTATGGAATGACCGGCGGACAAGCCTCGCCGCTGACGCCCGTAGACAAAAAGGCGACCACGGCTCCCTACGGAACCTTTGACCGGCCGTTCAACCCCTGCGAGGTTGCGAAAACTGCCGGCGCCACCTATATTGCCCGGGGAACGGCTTTCCATGCCGCGCCGCTCGTAGACCTCATTGCCCAAGGAATCCAAAATAAAGGATTCTCCTTCGTCGAAACCTTGGTGCAATGCCCGACTTCCTACGGCAGACGCAACAAAATGGGGAGTGCGGCCGCCATGCTGAAAGACATGAGTGAAACGGTCATTCCGCTGGCAGCCTATAACAAGCTATCGCCGGAAGAGCGAAACGGCAAGCTGCCGGGCGGTGTTCTTCATACCGATATCTTCCCCGAATACGCTGCCGAATATGCCAAAATCATTACACGGGCGGGAGGGGACAAGGCATGAAAGAAATTCGACTATCCGGATCAGGCGGACAAGGCTTGATCACCGCCGGGATTATTTTGGCGGAAGCGGCCATCATGGAGGGAAAACAGGCCATCCAGTCCCAGTCCTACGGGCCGGAAGCCCGTGGGGGCTCATCCAAAGCGGAAGTATTGATCGACGACAAATTCATTTATCACCCCAAAGTCGTCAATCCGCAAATTTTTCTCGCCATGACGCAGCAGGCAATGGATAAATATAGCCATGACCTGACACCGGACAGCATCGTCATTGTGGATGAAGATTTGGTGCCGAGGCCGCACGGCTCACAGCATATGATCAAGGTTCCGATTACCCGTTTATCCGTGGAGCATTTGGGTCGGGATCTGTTTGCCAATATTATCGCCTTGGGATTGCTGGTCAAAGTGACCGGCGCAGTATCGTTTGAAACCATTCAAAAAGCAGTCGCCAAACGGGTACCGCCGGCTACGGTGGCCAAGAATATGGAAGCCTTGCGCATCGGCTACGAAAGCGTGCAATAGAGGAACGGAAAAAGCTGGTCTTTGCGACCAGCTTTTTTTTAATCGGTTTATTGCATTCTATAATGTGACCAAACGCAGTGCAAACCGCGAATAGTGCCTCCGCAGCGGCATCCGTTCTGACCGCACAGGCGGGTGCATGCTGTTTCCGTTGTGGAACTGTCAGTAACCGGCGGCAGTGCATGCGCCGATCGGTTAATCGGGAAAAACTGTAAAGACGCATTGTCTGAATCTGCTCCTAGTTGGCAAAACCATGTCCATAACTTCATAGCCATCTCCTCCGTATCTGTTGCAGTGCTGATTTCAGCATAGCATAATCGCTTCGGAGAACCTATGATTTAGATCACATGCTTCAAGTTTCCGCCATGATTTTTCCGGTCTGGGACAAATCATATCCGCCCATGCCGGCAATTTCATTGCGGAAGGCCTGCGATTGCAAAATCGACAGCATGGCCTTGAATTGCGGCCGTTCCGCATCTTCTTTTCGGATGACTAAATCATAGCGCTCTTTTTTTAAGGGAATGAAATCAATTGCGCTTACCTGCAAAGCGGCTTTTTCAATTCCCACGCCAACATCCGCGTCGCCCCTGGCCACGCAGCTGGCGACGGCAAGATGGCTGGCTTCTTCATGATTGTAGCCATTGACTTCGGCGTGATCGATATGCTGAATTCGCAACTGTTCATCAACCAAAACCCTGGCGCCGGAACCTCGCTCGCGGTTTACAAAACGGACATCTTGCCGGGCCAGATCCTGCCAGGCTGCGATGTTTTTGGGGTTTCCTTTGGCGACATAGAATCCCTCGATCCGATAAACAAGATTGATGATCAGCGTCTTATGACCGGGCAGCAATCGGCGTACATAAGGAACATTGTAGGTATCCGTATCGCTGTCCCAAAGATGCGTTGTCACCACATTCGCTGCACCCCGGTATAATGCCAGCAGGCCATCGATGCTGCCGATATAATTGCGTAAGAAACGGATTTGCGGCATTTCTTTCTCCAAGTGACGTGTTAATATATCCAAAATAATATCCTGGCCGCAGATGATAAGAGCTTCCTGGCTTGCCGGCGGTGTGATTGCTGCCGGTTGGGAGTGCTGCTGGGAAGGAAACTGTCCTTTGGACTTTTTGATATAGGCCTCCAGGTCGGGCGCCTCGATGCGCATTTTTCGTCCGATCCGGTACGCTGTCAAATCTCCGCGTTTGATCATTTCATAAACCGTAAAGCGTGATATTTTTAAAATAGTTGCGACTTCTTCCGGTGTGTAGGAAGTAACAGTTGTCATGTAGACACCTCGATTCTGATTTTAGGGAAATTTTCAAAGATAAATTGCACAAACCTCTTGCATTCATATTACAATAAATACTATAATTACACCATTGGCATTATGTTGTGTTTTATTAGTTTTAGTTTAGTTTAGTTGTTTTTGAGGGAAATATAATTTTTTTGAAACTGTTTGGAAGGGGAGATGTTGTGTGCAAAAAATCAGGATGTTGTTGATCGCGGGTATGGTTATGATTTCATTGGTTATGGCAGGCTGTGGAGGAACGAAACCGGAACAGCCCAAACCGGCCGCTCAGTCGGTTGAACTGAATATATCGGCAGCCGTCAGCTTAAAGGATGCGCTGATGGAAATTCAAGCGAAATATCAGGCCAAAGCGCCGAATGTGAAACTTGTCTACAATTTGGGAGCTTCCGGGTCCCTGCAGCGGCAAATCGAACAGGGCGCCCCGGCTGATATTTTTATTTCCGCGGCGCCGAAGCAAATGAATGATTTAGAGGCCAAAAATTTAGTTGACAAGGGTACGAGAAAAAATTTGGTGGAAAATAAACTTGTTTTAATTGTGCCGAAGGATTCCGGCCTCGGAATAACGAAATTTGAAGATCTGGCGACAACCGCTGTACAGAAAATTGCCGTTGGAGAGACAGCGACTGTCCCCGCCGGGCAATACACACAACAAGCTTTGCAAAAACTTGGTCTGTGGGAAACCTTAAAAGATAAGGCGGTCTTTGCCAAGGACGTTCGAACGGTTCTTTCTTATGTGGAAACAGCCAACACAGAAGCGGGATTTGTGTATAAGACGGATGCGGTAGCCAGTTCCAAAGTGAAAGTTGCCGCCAGCGCTCCCGACGGATCGCACCAGCCGATCGTTTATCCGGCTGCCATTTTGGCAGGAACCAAAAATCATAAGGCGGCAGAAGAATTTTTAGCGTATTTACACAGTGAAGAGAGCAAAGCGGTTTTTGAAAAATACGGCTTTGTTATGAGCAAATGATCTGCTGCTTCTAAAAAACAATTACGAAGGGTGAGTTTGTTTGATCGATCTGCATCCGGTACTGTTGTCCGTTCAGGTAGCAACCATATCGCTGGTATTCGTATTTCTCTTTGGCGTCGCTGCGGCATACATCATGCAGAAAAAGGAATTTACCGGCAAGGCGGCGGTGGAGGCATTATTTGTTCTGCCATTGGTTCTTCCTCCGGTTGTGACTGGTTTTTTGCTGTTGCTTTTAATCGGCAAACAGGGGCCTGTGGGGAAATTATTAGGCGAATATTTCGGGGTGCAGATCATCTTTTCTCCCTATGCAGCGATCCTGGCCGGAACAGTGGTCGCTTTTCCGCTGATGTACCAAAGCACCAAAGCGGCCTTTGCAAATGTGGACCATACGTTGGAAGAAGCGGCGCGAACGCTGGGATCCAGTGAATGGCGGGTTTTTTTGACTATTACGCTGCCGCTTGCCTGGCAAGGCTTATTGGCAGGCTTGATTTTATCTTTTTCCCGGGCGCTTGGCGAGTTTGGGGCGACGATTATGGTTGCCGGAAATATTCCGGGAAAAACGCAAACCTTGCCGCTGGCGATTTATTTCGCGGCGGAATCGAATGATTTGACGTTGGCTGGCATCTATGTGCTAATCATTAGTTTGATTACATTTTCGCTCATTTTTTGGTTGAATCTTTGGACCAAATCAAAAGAAAAGATTTCTCTGGCGAAACGGTTGTAAAAATTCTTGCAAAATACTGTATTCAATGTTATTCTGTAGATAATTTCATATCGAACCACAAAAGCGTTGATGGGGAAGAGTAGGCGAAAAACGAGCTTTTCAGCGAACGGGGGGTAGTGTAAGCTCCGTAGGTATCTTTTCGGTGAATGGGCCCCGGAGCTGCTAACCGAAGTCATAGTAGGCTTAGCCGGAATGTCTCACCGTTACGTAAGAGACAAGGTATCGGAGTCATCCCGTACCTCAAAGCGAGGCTATCATGCCTAACAAGGTGGTACCACGGAAGAGTAATCTTTCGTCCTTATCAGGACGGAAGATTTTTTGTTTTTTCGGAGGGAACGATAGCTCGATTGACAGGTGTGTTTTGAATCCCGTACTGTAAAGTGGGGCCTTTAGGCCTAACAAGGGTGGTACCGCGGAAGTTGAACCTTTCGTCCTTTTTTGAAGGATGGAAGGTTTATTTTTTTTCTAATCATAATTTTTCATTATAAAGGAGGACCAATACCGTGATTCCTTCACAAGAAGAATTTAGCAAATTAGCCGTACAAAATAATTTGGTTCCAATTTATGAGGTTATTAAAGCGGATACGGAAACACCAATCTCTGTCTACAGCAAACTGGTTGGCGAAAATAGCGGCTTTATTCTGGAAAGCGTGGATGGCGGAGAACATCTCGGACGATTTTCGTTCATCGGGCTGCGTCCGTTTCAGACGGTAGTTGTGCGTGGCAAGGAAACGGTGGTAACGGATGGCGGACCGGTAAAACAATTAAACGGAAATCCATTTGTCCTGCTGCGGTCGCTGCTGCAAGAATTTTTGCCGGCAGAAATACCAGGCTTGCCGCGATTTTATGGCGGAGTGGTTGGCTATTTTGGTTTTGATATGGTGGAAAACTTGGAAAGAGTTCCTGCGGCCGAGAAAGATGAATTGAATTTACCGGATGGTGCATTCCTGTTTCCGGAAGTAGTCATTGTATTCGACCACTTGAAACATTCGATGCAAATGATTGCCTGCGTCCGGATCGAAGGAGATATAAACGCTTGCTATCGGCGGGGCGTGCAAACGCTGCAGGATGTTAAGAAAAAACTGGCGGAGCCGGTGCGGCTGCAAACGTACGCTCCTTGTGAACCAGCCAAAATTGTTTCCAATCGCACCAAGGAAGAATATATGGATATGGTACTGCGCGCCAAGGAATACATTGCTGCAGGCGATGTTTTTCAGGTCGTGCCATCGCAGCGTCTGTCGGCTGCGCTGCAGGTACCGCCGTTTGAAGTCTACCGGACGCTACGGTCGCTCAATCCATCCCCTTACTTGTACTATCTGAACTTTGGCGACATCCAGATCGTCGGTTCTTCCCCTGAACTGCTTGTCCGGCTGGATGATGGAATGGTGGAAACCCGGCCGATTGCCGGAACGCGGCGCCGGGGCAAGAATTCTTCTGAAGACGAGCTCCTGGCTAAAGAACTTCTCGATGACGAAAAAGAACGGGCGGAGCACATCATGCTAGTTGACCTGGGACGAAACGATATCGGCAAAGTATCGGTCTATGGAACCGTCCAGACGCCGACCTTGATGGCGGTCGAAAAATATTCCCACGTGATGCATATTGTTTCTTCGGTGAAAGGGCAGCTGCAGCCAGGCAAAGATGCGATCGACGCACTGACGGCCTGTTTTCCGGCCGGAACCGTATCGGGCGCGCCAAAAGTCAGAGCCATGGAGATTATCCGTGAACTGGAAAAAACAAAACGCGGACCTTATGCCGGTGCGGTCGGTTATCTCGGTTTCTCCGGCAATATGGATACTTGCATCACCATTCGCACGTTTGTCATTGCTGATGGCCGGATGCATGTCCAGGCGGGAGGCGGAGTGGTTGCCGACTCGTCGCCGGAAGCGGAGTATGAAGAATCGTTGAATAAGGCCAAGGCGCTGTTGCAGGCTTTGGTCATTACGGAGGAGGGAACGCGATGATCGCGGTGATTGATAATTACGACTCGTTTACGTATAATCTGGTGCAATATTTAGGAGAATTAGGAGCCGAGCTTTCCGTTTATCGGAATGACTGCATCACTGTTGAAGCGTTAAAAGAGCGGAAGCCTTCCCATATTTTGATTTCTCCCGGCCCGGGAACACCGCAGCAAGCCGGTATTTCCGGCGAAGTCATCAAGCTGTGTGGGCCGCACCTGCCAATTTTGGGTGTTTGCCTGGGGCATCAGGCGATCGGCGAAGTATTTGGCGCAGTAGTGCGGCGAGCCGAAGTACCGATGCATGGCAAGGTATCGACAGTTTACCATGACGGGCAGACGATTTATCAAGGCATCGGCGGACCGTTTTCCGCTGCCCGTTATCACTCGTTGATTGTCGATAGGAAAACAATACCTGAGTGCTTAGCCATTACAGCTTATACAGAGGATGGGATAGTAATGGGTCTGCGTCATAAGAAATATCCGGTTGAAGGGGTTCAATTTCATCCTGAATCCATTCTTACCGGTCCAGGCAAGCAGTTATTAAAAAATTTTTTACAGGGAGGCCGCAGCTAATGTTACAGCCGATTTTTGAAAAGATTGTCCGGGGAAGAAACCTAAGTGAACAGGAAGCGGAAGTGATGATGGAAGCGATCATGGGCGGCCGCGCCACGCCGGCGCAAATTGGCGGCATGTTGACGGCGCTGAGCATGAAGGGTGAAACCGTAGATGAGATTGCGGGCTGCGCCCGGGTCATGCGTCGAAAATCGACTCAGGTAAACTCTTTGTCGCAGGTAGTTGATACCTGCGGTACCGGTGGCGATAAGAAGGATACGTTCAACATTTCGACTACAGCGGCGTTTGTAGCTGCCGGTGCAGGACTTGCGGTTGCCAAGCACGGCAACCGGTCGGTTTCCAGCAAATGCGGCAGTGCGGATGTATTGGAAGCCCTGGGGATTAATATCAACCTGAATGCACAGGCAGTAGAAGAAAGTTTGCGGCAGATCGGGATTGGTTTCTTGTTTGCTCCGGTTTTTCATCAGGCAATGAAGAATGTGGTAGGCCCGCGCCGGGAGATCGGTATTCGGACAATATTCAATATCCTCGGGCCGTTAACCAACCCGGCAGGAGCGCAGGGACAGGTGCTGGGAGTGTTTCAAGCTGAACTGACGGAAATGCTGGCAGGAGTTTTGTTGCGACTGGGTACGGAACATGCATTGGTGGTTCATGGGATGGACGGATTGGATGAAATTTCAATTTGCAGCTCCACCAAAATTACGGAAGTGAAAAAGGGCAGGATGGATACGTATTATATTGAACCGGAAGATTTCGGCCTGCAGCGGGCGGCGGCATCATCCATTGCCGGCGGCATGGCTGCGGACAACAGTAAAATTGTGCTGGCGGTTTTGCAGGGAGAAAAAGGGCCCCGGCGGGATGTGGTGCTTTTAAATTCGGCAGCCGCATTGGTAGCCGGGAACAAAGCTGCAGACCTCAAAGGCGGCGTAGTGCTGGCGGCGGACAGCATCGACAGCGGCCGGGCATTGGCCAAATTGCGGGCTTTGCAAACGTTTGCGGCAAGGGGGCTGCAGTAAGATGATTTTGGACGAAATTATCGCCCATACCTGCCGGGAGTTAGAATTGAAGAAGCAAGAGAGGCCGATAGAAGAATTGTATGATCAAGTTGAGAAGCTTGACGGCACGCGCGGCTTTGCAAAGGCGTTGTCCGGCAAGGGGGCCGTCCGCTTGATTGCCGAGTTTAAGCAGGCATCGCCATCTAAGGGGGTGATCCGAGCAGACTTGTCAGCCAAACAGGTCATTGACAGCTATGCAAAAAATGGGGCGACCGCGATATCGGTGCTGACCGAGCAGCGGTTTTTCAAAGGAAAACCGGAATTTTTGCCGATCGCGCGGGCAGTGACGGATAAACCATTGCTGCGCAAAGATTTTATCATCGATACATACCAACTGGTTGAAACCCGTGCGTTGGGAGCGGACGCGGTGTTGCTGATCGTGGCGGCGCTGCCCCGGCAAAAGCTGGAATGGTTTTTGAAACAAGCGGCCGAGCTTCAACTGGATTGTTTGGTCGAAGCGCATACGAGAGTCGAACTCGAGATTGCACTGGAAAGCGGTGCGCAAGTGATTGGCATTAATAACCGAAACCTATATACGTTTGAAACCAATTTGGCAAACACATGTGAATTGGCGCAATATGTTCCTCCGGGCCGGATCCTGGTCAGCGAAAGCGGCATCAGTACAAGGGAAGATATCGACAGGTTGGCGGCTTATGGGGTCAATGCGGTTCTGGTGGGCGAAATGCTGATGCGCAGTCCGGATCCGGGGCAAAAGGTCCGGGAACTGGCGGGTGAGCGAGCTTGATCAGAATAAAGATATGCGGTTTGCAGGATGTTGAGTCAGCGATGGCTGCGGCGGAGGCTGGAGCGGATGCCGTTGGGATGGTTTTTGCTGCCGGCAAAAGACAGATCAGTCCGGATATTGCCCGGGAAATATGCCGGGCGCTGCCGCCGTTTATCAGCAAAGTCGGCGTTTTTGTCGATGCGGATGAACAAGAAGTCAAGGAAATAGCCGGATTTTGCGGTATTGACACGCTGCAGTTTCACGGACAAGAAACACCGGAGTATTGTTCCCGGTTTGCGCGCAAAGTAATCAAAGGAGTTCAGATGCGGGATGAACAGTCGCTTGAGGGGCTGTCGGATTACCGACAGCATACGTTGTTGCTGGACAGCTACCATCCGAAAGAAAAAGGTGGAACCGGGCATGCTTTCCCCTGGGATTTGGCTGTCAGAGCGGGACGCGGGCAGCGGATCATCTTGGCCGGCGGGTTGAAGACGGACAATGTTTTGGCAGCGATAAAAGCGGTGTGCCCGTTTGGCGTTGATGTGAGCAGCGGCGTAGAAACCGGTGGGAATAAAGATCAGGATAAGATACGAACATTTATTACAACGATTCGGAGGTGGGAATACTATGGTCAGTAGCAAAAAAGGACGTTATGGGGAATTTGGCGGACGGTATGTTCCGGAAACGCTGATTCCAGCGTTAGATGAATTAGAGGCTTGTTATCATCAGGCAAAGCAGGATCCGGATTTTCAGAAAGAATTGGCCTTTTATTTTACGCAATATATCGGCAGACCATCGTTGCTCTATTTTGCGGAGAAATTAACCAAACACGCCGGCGGTGCGAAAATATACCTGAAACGGGAAGATTTAAACCATACCGGGGCTCATAAAATCAACAATACGATTGGCCAGGCTTTGCTGGCCCGGCGGATGGGGAAGAAAAGTATTATCGCCGAAACAGGCGCAGGACAGCACGGTGTCGCCACGGCAACGGTAGCGGCCTTATTCGGCATGGAGTGCAAAGTGTTTATGGGTGAAGAGGATGTCGCCAGGCAGGCCCTCAATGTCTTTCGCATGAAGATGCTGGGGGCCGAGGTTGTCTCGGTGACCAGCGGCAGCCGCACACTCAAGGATGCGACGAATGAAGCGCTCCGGCATTGGGTTGCTCATGTGCGGGACACATTTTACGTGATCGGGTCGGTTGTCGGACCGCATCCGTACCCGGCGATGGTCCGGGATTTCCAACGGGTGATCGGCGATGAAACCCGCAAACAAATGCTGGAAATCGAGGGGCGTTTGCCGGACAGTCTGGTGGCTTGCGTCGGCGGCGGGAGCAATTCAATGGGAATGTTCTACCCTTTTCTGGAAGACAGCACGGTTAAGATCTGCGGTGTAGAAGCAGCAGGCAAAGGATTGGATACCAGTGAGCATGCAGCCACGTTATCGCTTGGCTCAAAAGGCGTGCTGCATGGCGCTATGAGCTATCTGCTGCAGGACAATGACGGCCAAATCCTGCCGGCGCATTCCATCTCGGCCGGACTGGATTATCCAGGCGTCGGTCCGGAACATTCCTATTTAAAAGACGCAGGCCGGGTGGAATATGCAGCTGTAACCGACCAGGAGGCATTGGACGCTTTTTATCTGCTGGCCCGCACGGAGGGAATTATCCCGGCGCTGGAAAGCGCCCATGCTGTGGCTTATGCGGTAAAGCAGGCGAAGCAATTGCCTGCGGAGCATATTATGGCGGTTTGCTTGTCCGGCCGGGGCGACAAAGATGTGGAACAGGTAGCTGCTTATCAGGAGGCGAAATGATATGGAACAACGGGAAAATGCAATTGGCAGGCAATTTCAAAAGTGCAGGCAATCCGGCGGCAAAGCACTGATAACTTATATTTCCGCCGGCGATCCGGATTTGAACACGACGAAGGAATTAGTGCTTTCCATGGAAAAAAACGGAGCGGATATGATTGAACTCGGTATTCCGTATTCGGATCCGGTAGCGGATGGACCGGTTATCCAGCGAGCCTCTCTGCGGGCTCTGCACAATGGCATCACGATTGAAGCCGTTTTTGGCTTAACAGCTTCTTTGCGCCAATCTACAGGCATTCCTTTGATTTTGATGGTGTATTATAATTCGATATTGCAGTATGGGGAACCGCATTTTCTTGATCAGTGCCGTCGAACAGGGGTCGATGGTCTGATTATACCTGATTTGCCGCTGGAAGAAAGTGAGGAATTGCGTTTAGCAGCCGAGCGTTGCGGTGTAGATGTAATCATGCTGGTTGCACCGACAACACCGCCGGAACGGATTGCCCGTATTGCCAGTGCCTCGCGTGGGTTCCTCTATTGTGTATCAGTTACCGGAGTAACCGGAACTCAGGATAAGCTGGACAGCGGCCTCGCAGGATTTTTGGGCCTGGTGCGCAGCCAGACCGAACTTCCGTTGGCAGTAGGGTTTGGGATTTCTACGCCGGAGCAGGCCGGTCAAGCTTCGCAATTGGCTGACGGGGTTATTGTGGGCAGCGCAGTGATTAAAGCAGTGGAACGGCACTTGGGAAAGCTTGATTTGCCTGACAGAGTAGGCGAATTTGTCGGAAGCTTGAAAGCCAACATGGCGAGCCGGATGTGATTTTGCTGTTTGCAGCGTGTACCAATTACCGGTGAAAAAAGGCGGAAGGGGGAACTGCCAATGCTGATTATGATGAGGCCGGACGCTTTTGGCGAAGAAATAGAAACAGTACACAGGAAATTGGCTGAAATAAAAGTCGAAGTTATCCCTGTCAGCGGGGAAAGGCAAATTGTTTTTGCGATAACCGGTGGGATGGGCGATGCTGAGCTTGAAAGCATCGCAACCCATCCGGGGATTGAAAAAGTGATGCGGGTCAGACAGCCTTACAAAATGGCCAGCCGAACCTTTCAACCGGCAGATACGGTGATTACGATCGGCAACTGCCAAATCGGCGGCGGGCATAAGTTGATTATCGCCGGACCGTGTTCGGTGGAAAGTGAACAACAGATGGTTGATACGGCAAAGCTTGTTAAGCAGCATGGCGCCACAATGCTGCGGGGCGGAGCGTATAAACCGCGGTCATCGCCGTACAGTTTTCAAGGGTCGGGCGAAGAGGGCTTGAAGATGCTGGCGCAAGCCAGAGAGGTGAGCGGCCTGCCGTTTGTGACCGAAGTGATGGATGAAGAAACCTTTGACCTGATTGAAGAATACGCCGATCTCATTCAAATTGGTACGCGCAACATGCAGAACTTTTCTCTCCTGAAACGAGCGGGTAAGAGCAGGAAGCCGATTTTGCTGAAACGGGGAATGAGCGCCACGTTGGAAGAATTTCTCATGGCGGCCGAATATATTCTCGCCGGAGGAAATTCCAATATTATTTTATGCGAACGGGGAATCCGGACGTTTGACAATTATACGCGAAATACGCTTGACATCAGTATTATACCGGCAGTAAAGGAGGTCTGTCACTTGCCGATCATCGTGGATCCCAGTCATGCCTGCGGCAAATGGTCGATGGTGGAGCCGTTGGCGAAGGCGGCGATGGCGGTTGGTGCAGACGGCCTGATGATCGAAGTCCACCCGCAGCCGGAAAAAGCGCTCTGTGATGGCGATCAGTCGCTGAAACCGGAGAAATTTGGGAATCTCATGGTATCGGTACGAAAGATCATGGCCGCGATGTAGCGGCAGGTTGTTTTTGCGAAACGATTTTGTCTGCATCCAGTAGTTTAGTAATAATGAAAAATTTTTTTGCCGTAGCAGGAATAATTTTGTTTCTGCTGAATTTTTTATAGGTTAAAAAAAGACGTTTTTTTCTATCCAATTTTTTCTATCCCGGGCTATAAGTTGAGGGAATTTTAAACTCCCGCTGAAAAGCAGAGCGTGGGGAGCGTGACAGACATCAATATCCTGCCAAAAAGTTTGCATGCCAAATTACAGTTGTTTATTATTCTTGCTGTTGCTGTGCCGACTCTTGTTGCCGGACATCTGATGATTGTCCAAGCAGAGGACGCGCTGGTAGCTGAAAAACAAAATAAGCTATTCGGCATGGCGCGGGTTTTGGACCAGAATTTGAATGGCGCTTACGAAGATATTTTGACGCGGCATGAAGCCCGGAATGCAAGCCGGGAAGAAAAAATAACGATTTTGAACCGCGAACTTCAAGAATACACGGATGAGGTCGCCAAAGCGTATCCGGGAAGCGGCGTTGGTTATTATAATAAAGAGCTGGATGCCATTATTACCTATGGGCCGAGCCATATTTATGCGGATAAAGTGGGCCTGCCGATTAGCACAGGCCATGAAGGCAGGGTTGTTATGGATACCGGCGTTCCGCGCGTGCAGGAAGGCGACTTGGTCCGGGGTGCGATTATGAATGCAATGCATCCGATTGTCCGGGAAGGCAAGGTGATCGGCTATATCTGGGCGAATGAATTTACTTCCGATATACAGGACCAAATTGCCGGCATGAAGTGGCATGCATATTCGAATATTATCGTTGGCCTTTTACTGGGGATAGCCGGAGTGGTTTTTTTGATCAACCGCTTTATGGCTGATATTGACAAAATCCGGGAAGGCCTGTTGACGTTAAAAAGTGATTTAAATTATGAAATGCCGATGCTGAATGGCGAAATGGGCGCTATTTCACTGGCAATTAATGAGATGGCGCACGGGTTAATGACGCAAAAGAAACTGGAGGCGCAGGTTCAGCGGGCGGAGCGTCTGGCCGGCGTAGGGGAGGTTGCTGCCGGTCTGGCGCACGAAATACGCAACCCTTTAATGGCGATACGCGGTTTTGCCCAGTTGGTGGGCGAGGAAAATGATACGAAGAAAAAAACCGAATATCTCGCCATTATCACTCAGGAGGTCGACCGGATGAACCGGCTGATTGAACAATTGCTATATTTGGCCCGTCCTCAGGACACTGCCGTCACGCTTGTTGATGTGAATGCAGTGCTGGAAAGCACATTGTTACTGATAGAAACACAAACCATCCGCAGGCATATCGGCATATCGCTGGCCCTTGATATGAGCATACCCAAAGTACGGGTGAATGCAGAACAGATGAAGCAAGTTATTTTGAATCTGATTATTAATGCGCTGCAGGCCATGGATGGACCGGGGCAAATTACGATTGACAGCCATTATGACGTCGGCAAGGATGCGGTTCATGTCGCAATTGGCGACACAGGTAAAGGAATTGATCCGTCAGACATTGCAAAATTATTTGATCCGTTTTTCACAACGAAAGATGATGGAACCGGTTTAGGCCTATCTGTGGCTCAACGACTAATGGAAAATTGGGACGGAAAAATTTTAGTGGAATCCGTTCTTGGACAAGGAAGTAAATTTACCTTGGTATTTCCGGCGGCAAAGGGGTGAACGGCCGTGCATAATAAAAAGGTATTAATTGTCGATGATGAACTCAGCGTCAGACATCTTTTATTCGAAATAGTGCGCAAAGCGGGCTATGAGCCGCATACGGCGGAAAATGGCGTAGAAGCGATTGAAACGGTTCGCGCACTAGTGCCGGCCGTGGTGCTGATGGATATAAAGATGCCTGTGATGGGTGGCATGGAAGCTTTTGAGATCATCCATCAAGAATATCCGCAAATCGCCGTCATCTTTATGACGGCCTATGGAACGCTGAATACCGTCGTTGAAGCGATGGGACAGGGGGCGTTTGACTACTTTGTAAAGCCTTCTGACATCGGCGAAGTCCGGATTTTGCTGGAACGGGCTTTTCAGATGCGTCGCCTGCGAGCTGAAGTGGCTCATCTGCGAAACGAAGTGCAGGAAAAATATCAACTGAATAATATTATCGGCAAGAGTGCTGTAATGCAAACCGTTTGCAAGACAATAGGCCGGGTTGCCCCAACAAATGCGACGGTCTTGATCACCGGTGCAAGCGGCTGCGGCAAGGAACTTGTAGCCAAAACAATTCACAATAATAGCTTGCACCGGGATGGACCTTTTATCAAAATCAATTGCGGCGCATTACCGGAAGGACTCATGGAAAGTGAATTATTTGGTTACGAACGCGGCGCATTTACAGGTGCTGTTGCGAGAAAACCGGGGCGGTTCGAATTAGCCCATAAGGGGACCATCTTTCTTGATGAAGTGGGCGAACTTCCGCTGTCTCTCCAGGTTAAATTGCTTCGGGTGCTGCAGGAGCATGAATTTGAACGGGTTGGCGGCACAGCGACGATTGCTGTCGATGTCCGGATTATTGCCGCTACCAATCGCGATCTTGAAGCCATGGTTGCACAGGGCGCCTTCCGCGAAGACCTGTATTACCGTTTAAAAGTTGTGCCGATTAAAGTTCCGCTTCTGCGGGAGCGAAAAGAAGATATTCCGCTCTTTATTGACTATTATGTCCGGCGCTTTTCCGTTGAAGCGCATAGGGAAGTCCCCTGTATTACTCCTGATGCGATGAAAGTGCTGCTGGAGTATCATTGGCCGGGAAATGTGAGAGAGCTGGCGAATGTGATGGAACGGGCGATTATTATGTCGGATGGGGTAATCAGTGCGCACGATTTGCCAAGCCTTTCGCCTGCTTCTGAAGAACCGCCTTTGCTGGTTCGGGAAGAAGGAACGCTCAAGGAAATTCTGCACCAGGTGGAAAAACAAGTGATCGCTAACGCGCTGCTGGCCAACAAAGGAAACAGGGTGAAAACAGCCCAAGCCTTGGATATGAGCCGACGCGCCCTGATATATAAAATTGAAGAGTATGGATTGAGCAAGGTGGTGGACGAGAAGGTGGATGTGTTAAAATTGGAATAGCCGGTTGGCATGGATTTTGCATGTGATACAATCAGGAAACGACGTGTTATTTGTAACATAACACAAATATTTTATGAATGGGGGATGTCCCGTGTATAAGGTGTTGGAAAAAAAAGTTTTGTCACCGGGAGTCAATCAGATGGTTATCGAAGCGCCGATGGTCGCCCGTAAAGCGCAGCCAGGCGAGTTTATTATCCTGCGGGTTACAGAGGATGGCGAACGAATTCCTTTGACAATCCAGGATTTTGACCGCGAAAAAGGCACGATTTCGATTATTTTTCAGGAAGTTGGCGTAACGACCCGTGATTTGGGCCAATTGGAGCCAGGAGAGTTCTTGGTCGATTTTGTCGGACCATTGGGCCGGCCGACCCATATTGAGAAGATGGGTACCGTGGTATGCGTTGGCGGCGGAATTGGGGTTGCGCCGATTTATCCGATTGCCAGAGCACTGAAAGAAGCCGGCAATGAAGTGATCAGCATTGTCGGATCGCGTACAAAGGACCTTTTAATCCTCGAAGAGGAAATGAAAGCGGCAAGCAGCACGCTGATTATTACGACCGATGATGGGACATACGGCCGAAAAGGCTTTGTCACTCAAGTGCTGCAGGAACTTATTGAGAAGGGACAGCCGATTGCCGAAGTGATTGCCATCGGTCCGGTTGTCATGATGCGTGCGGTTGCCGAAACAACACGTCCGCATGGAATAAAAACCGTTGTCAGCTTAAATCCGATCATGGTTGATGGAACGGGGATGTGCGGCGGCTGCCGGGTTAGCGTTGGCGATGCCACAAAGTTCGCCTGTGTCGATGGCCCTGAATTTGACGGCCATCAGGTTGATTTTGCCGGATTGATGAGTCGCCAAAAAATGTATAAAACTCAGGAAAAACAAGCGGAAGAACATACCCATTGCAAAGGAGGCACTTGCACATGCCAGCATTAAGACAGGCTATGCCGGAGCAGCCGGCATCGGAACGCATTAAAAACTTTCATGAAGTGGCTTTGGGTTACAGCGAAGAAACAGCAAAAGTAGAAGCAAGCCGGTGCTTGCAATGCAAAACAGCGCCCTGCCGCAATGGCTGCCCGGTAGAGGTCGATATTCCGGCGTTTATCAAACTGGTTCGCGAGGGTAAATTTGCTGAAGCCGCCCTTAAGATTAAAGAGAAGAACAGCCTGCCGGCAGTCTGCGGCCGGGTTTGCCCGCAGGAAGTCCAGTGTGAAAGCCTCTGCGTGCTTGGCAAGAAAGGCAGCCCGGTAGCCATTGGCCGATTAGAGCGTTTCTGCGCCGATTATGAAAGAGAACAAACCAAAACCGCGCCCGCTCCGGTAAAACGGACTGGCGATAAAGTCGCAATTGTCGGATCCGGCCCTGCCGGCCTGACCGCCGCCGGCGATTTGGCCTTGGCCGGTTATCAGGTTACTGTGTTTGAAGCGCTGCACAAACCGGCCGGCGTTCTGGTATATGGAATTCCAGAGTTTCGTCTGCCGAAAAGCATTGTGGCAGCGGAAGTTGAGTATATTAAAAACCTGGGTGTGGAGCTCTTGACCAACGTGGTAGTAGGCAAGACCATCACGGTCGATGAACTGTTTGAACAAGGATACAAGGCTGTATTTGTCGGTTCCGGCGCTGGAAGCCCTCAATTCCTGCGCATCCCGGGCGAAAATCTGAATGGCGTGTATTCTGCCAATGAATTTTTGACCCGCACCAATCTGATGAAAGCGTACGATTTCCCCAACCAGCAAACGCCGATCGGTCTGGGCAAAAGGGTGGCGGTCGTTGGCGGCGGCAACGTTGCGATGGATTCGGCGCGAACCGCTCTGCGTTTGGGCGCCGAAAAGGTGTCGCTGGTATACCGGCGTTCAGAAAAAGAAATGCCGGCCCGTCATGAAGAAGTGGAACATGCAAAAGAAGAAGGCATTGATTTCAATATGCTGACCAATCCGGTCAAGGTAATCGGTAATGCAGAAGGCTGGGTTACCGGTCTGGAGTGTGTAAAAATGGAACTTGGCGCTCCGGATGCTTCCGGTCGCCGGTCGCCGGTAGAGATCCCGGGGTCGAATTTTGTCCTGCCGGTGGAAACGGTAGTTATTGCCATCGGCAACACGCCGAACCCGTTAATTCCGCAGACGACGCCAGGGCTGGAAATTAGCCGCAAAGGAACGATCAATGTCGACGATGAAGGCAAGACGGCCCGTGAGGGCGTCTATGCCGGCGGCGATATTGTGACTGGAGCCGCTACGGTCATTAGTGCAATGGGAGCCGGGAAACGGGCTGCCAAAGCAATCCATGAATATCTGAGCAATCGTTAACGAATCAATGTGTAAAAAGTAGTCATTTTTGCAAAAGAATGCACAGTATTCAGCGCATGTTCATGTGATCATGTAACTATTTTTCACAAACTTTACAGCGAATTGTTGTTAAATCCAAAAAAATGAATGATTGAAACAGGCTGTTTTATGCAAACCATGAAATGATCGTGTGAAATTATTCCCAAACAGGACAGATTTCTTAAAGAGATCATGAGCTGCACCGCTATCCTTTGTTGGTGCAACTCACGATCTCTTTTTTTTGGCATGGTAATTGCATATTTATTTTAGTGCGATATTATTTCGGAAAATATATTCAAGGGGGGTGCCGGCTGCAAAAGAAGCAATTTGTTGAAATAATAGTATATTAAAGGAGCGTGAATTTTTTTATGGCAGATCAACGTCAAGCAAAGCAAGAAGAAGCCGGCGTAATGGCGAAGTTCGGAATGACGCTAGCGGACTGGAGTGAACGCTGGTTTCCCGATGCTTATGTTTTTGCATTACTTGCAGTGGCAATCGTATGCGCTGCCGCTTTGGCACTGGGCCGAACTCCCAACCAAGTTGCGATTGATTTCGGTAAAGGATTTTGGGGCTTAATTCCTTTTACCATGCAAATGGCCTTTATCGTGATCGGCGGTTATGTCGTGGCGGTCGCCCCGCCGGTAAAACGATTGATTGTTGCAATGGCTGCTTTTCCCAAAACCCCGAAAGTGGCAGTGGCGTATATTGGTTTTGTATCGATCGCCGCTTCGCTGATTAGCTGGGGGTTTGGCCTTATTTTTGCCGGATCCTTAATGAAAGAGGTTATGAAGCGTGTTCCGGGCGTCGACTATCGTGCGATCGGCGCTGCCGCTTATTTGGGACTTGGCAGTGTCTGGGCTCTGGGTCTTTCCTCATCGGCTGCACTGTTGATGGCGACAAAAGCTTCCATCCCGGCGTCTCTTTACAAAATTAGCGGTGAAATACCATTGAGCTTAACTCTCTTCACCTGGCAAAACTTGGTTATGATTATTGTTGTTTCTTTTGTCGCCATTTGGATTTGTTATGCATCAACACCGAATGCCGATAAGGCAAAAACAGCGGAAATGGCTGGAATTCAATTTGCGGACGTCCCAGAAGATTTGGGAAAACCAAAAGTTCCTGGCGAATATTTGGAATACAGTCCGATCCTTACGATTATTATTTGCTTATTGGGTTTTGGGTACCTGGGTTTTCTGCTCGCCACGAAAGGCGCTATGTCCATGCTTGACCTGAATACGTATAACTTTATGTTTCTTATTTTTGGGATGCTGCTGCACTGGACGCCAAAAGGCTTCTTGAAAGCTGCAGGCAAGTCTGTTCCTATGACGGGCGGCGTTCTTCTCCAGTTCCCCTTGTATGCCGGGATTTTTGGCGTATTAATGGGATCCGGCTTAAACGATTTATTGGCTAAATTCTTTGTTTCGGTTTCAACGCAAGGTACTTTGCCGGTTGTCGTTGGCGCATACTCGGCGATCATGGGTCTTTTCCTGCCGTCCGGCGGCGGCAAATGGGTTGTAGAAGCTCCGTATGTATTGGAAGCAGCTAACCAATTAAAAGTAAATCTGGCCTGGATCGTTCAGGTATACAATGCGGCTGAAGCACTGCCAAACTTCATTAATCCATTCTGGATGCTGCCGCTTCTCGGCCTTTCGGGAATGAAAGCAAGAGATTTGGCTGGTTTTTCCGTGCTGCAATTAATATTCCTTACCCCGACCGTATTAATATTACTTTATTTGTTGGCCAAGACGATGCCGTACGTTGCTCCGATGATCTCGTAACTGGTTGAAAAAACAAATAACACAGGACTGCGCGGAAAACTGGACCGGGTTGTTCTGCGAGAGGCTTGTAATGTTGCCTGCGGGCAGCTTTGCAGGCCTTTCGCCTAACGTATATAATAATAGATGACGGATAAACAAATATACTGTGAGAAAAAGAAAAGGAGTGATTTGCTGATGCAAGTGGAAGAAATCAAGAATATCTGTAATTTAGGCACAGGTACGATGGGTTTTGGAACTGCCTTAATGTTTGCAATGGCCGGGTACAATGTCCGGATGTTTGGCCGTTCTGAAGCCAGTATTGAACGGGGGTTCAAGGGGATTAAAGCCGGACTGGAAACTTACCAGCAGCATGGCTTGGTCGATCCCAAAGATATTACTGCAATCCTGGCAAGGATTAAAGGCGTTACGACGTTGAAAGAGGCGGCAGTGGATGCTGACTTTGTCATCGAATCGGTTGCGGAAGATTTATCTGTAAAGCAGGATATCTTTGCTGAGATGGAAAAACTTTGCTCGCCAAACACAATTTTTGCCACAAACACCTCTGGTTTGAGTCCAACTGCCGTTGCGGAAAAACTGACTGGGAAAGAACGCTTTGTTGTGGCCCATTTTTGGAATCCGCCTCATTTGGTTCCTTTGGTTGAAGTCGTTCCGGGGAAACACACCGCGCAGGAAACGGTTGACACCACTTGGAAGTTAATGGAAAAAATTGGCAAAAAACCAGTAGCGTTAAAGAAAGAAGCGCTTGGCTTTATCGGCAACCGGCTTCAATTTGCCTTGCTGCGTGAAGCGCTGTACATAGTAGAGAACGGTATTGCTACGCAGGAAGCGGTTGACACGACAATGAAATACAGCCTTGGACGCCGACTGTCGACGAGCGGCCCGATAGAAAGCGCTGATTTGGGCGGCCTGGATATTTTCTGCAATATCTCTTCTTATTTGAACAAGGATTTGTGCGATAGCCATGGTGTGTCGCCAATATTGAAAGATCCGGTGGCGAAGGGGAACCTTGGCGCCAAAACCGGAACAGGGATGTACGACTGGCAGCCGGAACAGTTGGCAAAAATCAAACGGACACGGGAAGATATTCTTCTGGAATGGCTGCAAAAAGATAAAAAAATGACTTTTTGATGAACGGATGATATAGACGGTTCTCGAGTAGCAGGAGGACCGTCTATATTAGAATTTAAAATAATTGTATTTTCAAAAAATACAGAATATGCAGGATTTATTTTGTGCTTGTCGAAAGCGAAACAAGAGGAAATCCGGACTGTTTTTTCGTAATGGCAGAAAAACACTGTTCTGATTGTGAAAAAATAGACAATCAGAAAGGCTTGAAAAAATAAAAATGTCGGATTGCAAATAAAAAGTGTCGGAAACAGTATACTGCGTGTCGGAATCAACATGTTTTATCGACGTAAAATTCTCAAAACATCAACAAATACAGCTTTTTTTCAATTGGCATCAAACATGCATATAACTATGAATGGAATAGTATGTAGAAAAGTACGTAATCGGCAACTGTGTAGAAACGAAGATATTTTTTTGAGGAGGAACAACAGATGGCAAAGTTTATCAGCGCAGCCGAGGCAGTCAAATTGATCAAGGATGGGGACACAATTGCAACAAGCGGGTTTGTTGGCAATGGACATCCGGAAGCGTTAACTTCGGCAATTGAGGAACGCTTTCAAAATGAAGCGGCTCCCCGCAATCTAACATTAATGTATTGTGCGGGCCAAGGGGACGGCAAGGACCGTGGGCTGAACCATCTTGGCTGTGAAGGTCTGGTGAAGCGGGTAATTGGCGGACACTGGAACTTGGCGCCCAAATTGGGTAAGTTGGCAATCGAAAATAAAATTGAGGCGTATAACTTTCCGCAGGGGACTCTGACTCACTGGTTTCGGGCAGTCGCGGGGCATAAGCCGGGCGTAATTACCAAAGTAGGATTAAATACCTTTGTTGATCCGCGGGTTGAAGGGGGAAAAATCAACGAAGTCACGAAAGAAGATTTGATTGAGGTAATTGAACTGGGTGGGGAAGAGTGGCTTTGGTATAAAGGGTTTCCAGTCAATGTAGCGCTTGTTCGGGGAACCAGTGCAGATGAAAACGGCAATATTACGATTGAGCGTGAAGCAGTATCGCTGGAAATTTTATCGATGGCCCAAGCGGCCAAAAACTCTGGCGGAATAGTTATTGCACAAGTAGAGCGCGTTGTTGCCAAAGGATCAATGAAGCCGATGGAAGTGAAGCTGCCAGGAATTGTTGTTGATTATATTGTAGTAGCAGATTCACCTGAAAAACATATGCAGACATTCGGGGAGCAGTACAATCCTGCATACTCCGGTGAAATTCGTGTTCCGGTTGACGGGCTTGCGCCGATGCAGCTGGATGAACGGAAAGTAATCGCCCGCCGCGCTGCGATGGAACTGATACCGAATGCGAAGGTGAATTTGGGAATTGGCGTGCCGGAAGGGGTTGCAATGGTTGCAAATGAAGAAGGTGTTGGCCATCTGATGACTCTGACGGTTGAGGCCGGTCCGATTGGCGGGATTCCGGCAGGGGGAGCGAGTTTTGGCGCTGCGACCAACGCGGAGGCGATATTGGATCACCAATACCAGTTTGATTTTTATGATGGCGGCGGATTGGATCTGGCCTACTTAGGATTAGCCGAAACAGATCGGGCAGGCAATATCAATGTCAGCAAATTCAAAGGCCGTGTTGCCGGTTGCGGTGGATTTATCAATATTACCCAAAACGCAAAAAGAGTGGTTTTTTGCGGGACATTTACCGCCGGCGGCTTGAAAGTGAAAGTGGAAGACGGAAAATTGGCTATCTTGGCGGAAGGTAGAGCGAAAAAATTCTTGAATCACGTAGAACAAATTACGTTTAGCGGCGATTATGCCCGCAAAGTGCATCAACCGGTGATGTACATTACGGAACGCGCTGTCTTCAAACTGACGCAGGAAGGAATGGTACTGACGGAAATTGCTCCTGGCGTTGATTTGGAAAAAGATGTATTGGCATTGATTGAGTTCCCGGTGATCGTTGCCCCGGATCTGAAATTGATGGATGCCAGACTGTTCCGTGATGAGCCGATGGGCTTGAAGCTTCAATAAGTTTTCATATAAAATCTGACAAACAAAATCAGATAATGCAAAATATGGGAAACAATTTTTTGTTGGAAACAGTGATGGTGAAAAACATCGCTTTTTCTTAATATGAACGAGGGTGGTGTATATATGAGTGAAGTGGTTATTGTTAGCGCAGTTCGTACTGCAGTAGGCAGCTTCAATGGGGGTTTGAGTGCGTTGTCGGCGCCGGAAATGGGCAGTATCGTTGTACAGGAAGCGATAAAGCGCGCAGGGATTTCCAATGATATCGTCGAGGAGGTCATTCTGGGCAATGTTCTGCAGGCGGGATTAGGACAAAATCCGGCGCGTCAGGCAGCGGTGAAAGCCGGTCTGCCGGTTGAAATTCCTTCGTTAACAATCAATAAGGTTTGCGGATCAGGGCTGAAAGCGGTTGCTATGGCGGCTCAAGCGATTGCCGCAGGTGACGCAGAGGTTGTTATTGCCGGTGGAATGGAGAGCATGACGAACGCCCCGTATGTTTTAGAGAGTAAAGCCCGCTGGGGTTTGCGCATGGGTAATTCCAAAGTCATCGATGTGATGATACAAGATGGTCTCTGGTGCGCGTTTAATGATTATCATATGGGGATCACGGCGGAAAATGTCGCCGCGAAGTATGGGATCACCCGCGAGCAGCAAGACGAAGCAGCGGCTCAGTCGCAAAATAAAGCAATTGCAGCGATCGACAACGGCTCTTTTAAGAAAGAAATTGTTCCTGTAGTGATCAAAGGGAAAAAAGGCGATGTTGTCTTTGAAACCGATGAGTATCCGCGGCGTGGTACTACGCCGGAAACCTTGAGTTGCCTCAAGCCGGCCTTTAAAAAAGACGGAACGATCACAGCCGGCAATGCATCCGGAATTAACGATGGTGCAGCTGCTTTTGTCCTCATGTCGGCGGCAAAAGCGAGCGCTTTGGGCCTCAAACCGATTGCAAAGATTGTTTCCTATGCATCGGCAGGCGTTGATCCCAGCGTGATGGGTACCGGGCCTATTCCTGCCACCCAAAAAGCTTTGGCAAAAGCGGGCCTGACCGTAGGAGATCTTGATCTGATTGAAGCCAATGAAGCGTTTATGGCCCAGTTTTTAGCGGTAGGCAAAGAGCTTAGCTTCCCAATGGAAAAAGTAAATGTGAATGGCGGAGCGACTGCGATCGGTCATCCAATTGGCGCCAGCGGCGCCCGAATTTTGGTTACTTTGCTGCATGCGCTGGAAGCCAGAAGCCTGAAACGCGGTCTGGCGACTCTGTGCATAGGCGGCGGGCAAGGGATTGCCATGGTTGTTGAACGTATCTAAAGATAATAAATCCACCTGAAATTTGGTTGAATTAACTTCGAACTACGGCTTGTGTCACCCTTTGGGTGACACAAGCCGTGCGAAGATAGAAAAGCGAGGGGGAGGTTTTTTAGAATGGCTATTCAACGGGTATTGGTAATTGGTGCGGGGCAAATGGGCAGCGGGATCGCTCAAGTGATGGCACAAGGCGGTTTGGAAGTTGTATTGCGCGACATCAAAGAGGAATTTGTGCAACGGGGAATTACAGGAATTGCAAAAAATTTAAACAAGGCTGTTGAAAAAGGCAAAATGACGCAAGAATCCAGAGATGAGATCATGAAACGGATTTCCGGCGTTGTTGAACTGGATGAAAAAGCCTGTAAAGTAGATCTGGCAATCGAGGCCGCGGTAGAAAATCTTGAGTTGAAACGGGGCATCTTTGAAACTCTCGATACTCTTTGTCCGGCAGAAACAATTTTAGCCAGCAACACATCATCCCTGCCTATTACGGTATTAGGCTCCATTACGAAACGGCCTGCGAAAGTAATCGGGATGCATTTCTTTAACCCTGCTCCGGTAATGAAACTGGTTGAGGTCATTAAAGGATTGGCAACGAGTGAAGAAACGTTCACTACCATCAAGGCTTTGGCGGAAGCACTGGGCAAGAGCCCGGTCGAAGTGTCCGATGCTCCTGGTTTCGTTGGCAACCGGATCATGATCCCAATGATCAATGAAGCAATTTTCACTCTGGCGGAAGGCGTTGCGAGTGCGGAAGATATAGACAATGTGGCTAAGCTGGGCTTCGGCCATCCGATGGGCCCGTTGGCATTATCGGATTTGATCGGCAATGATACGATTTTGTATATCATGGAAGTTCTCCATAATGGCTTCGGCGATCCCAAATATCGTCCTTGTCCGTTGCTTCGCAAAATGGTCCAAGCCGGCTATTTAGGGCGCAAAACCGGCAAAGGTTTTTACGATTACAATTAATGTATTGCTCTAATAAAAAAGGACCGGCATTCCCGAAAGGGAATGCCGGTCCTTTTGCTGCTTGCGGCGATAACGCTATTCTTTCAATCGCCATTTTAGCACGGGGGGTATGGAAAGCAAAACCAAAAACAAACGAAAAAGTTGATAAGAAACGACTGTTGAAACGTCAGCCTGCAGCACAACAGCGGTAATGCCCATTTCTGCCATGCCGCCGGGGGCTGTGCTGAGAAAGCCGGTTAACAAAGAAGCAGGACTAATGAGGGTGAGACCGTAGGCCAAAGTAAAGGTGAAGGCGATCAGTGCGATTGCCCCGCCAATGGCATAAGGGAATACTTTTCCAAGCTGTCGCAAGCTGGTCAGACTAATGCTGTTTCCCATATGGATGCCGACAAAAACTTGGGCTGCAATCAGCAGGATCGGGTTCGCAGGAGGAGCGGGAAACCCGCTTAGAACACCAATCGCTACCCCGAAAATCGGACCGAGCAGACAAGGTGTCGGCAATTTAAAATAATACGCCAATGCGGCACCGACGGGAGCAAGAGCAATGGACGGCCAAAATGTGCGCCAATGGTATTCTATTGTTTCGGGCCCTAACACAAACGGCGTTTCTGCTATATTCGCCAAGCCATGAGCGGCTATGAAAGGCACGAGAAATACGACTGTCAGTAGACGGGTTGTCTGCATAAAGGTAACGACAGTCATGTCGCTGCTTTTGATTTCATCGCAGAGCAAAACCATTTGTGACAGTCCGCCGGGCATGCTGCCTAAAAGACTGCTGGATAGGCTGATGCCCGTTTGGCGGTGCGTTACGTAGCCGGAGACGGTACAAAACAAGATAGTCAGCAAAGTGATTGCCATCATGATGGGCAAGGAGGCAGTAATCGTATGGACAGCGTCCGGGGTAACCGCCCGGCCCATAGAGTAGCCGAGAATAATCATGCCAAGATCTCGCAAGAAGTTGGGCCAGCGAGCCCAATTGCCGCTTAGCGAATTAAACAGCATAATGGCAGTTAACGGGCCAAGCATCCAAGGCAGCGGGATTTGAATATAAGAAAATAGCCAGCCGGCTGGCAAAGCGATGAAAAAAGTAGTGATGATTCGCACGAAGAGGATCCTTTCGCTCATTAGAAATTGCATTGGTTTGCAACCGCAGCTGCAGTTCGTTGCTGCTGAGAATACAATAAATGTATCACGTTTATGTCTTTTTGCCAATAAAACTTTGCAGAGTCTCTTCCAGGCGGACTTTTGCACAAAGAAAAAGCTTTTCTTTTCGCTCTGTTTATGATATTTTATTTCTATGAATAATGCATGAACGATATCAATTACTCATGATAAAAATCGTGCAACAGAGAGGAACGAGAATTGCATTTATGAAAAAATCCTTTTTTACAACTCTCCATTTCCAGGTATTTGTCGCGATCATCGCCGGTGTGGCATTAGGACATTTTTATCCATCCGTCGGCGAAAGCATGAAACCACTGGGTGACGCATTCATTAAATTGATCAAGATGATCATCGGGCCGATTATTTTCTGTACGATTGTCACCGGAATTGCCGGCATGGATGACATGAAAAAAGTTGGCCGTGTCGGCGCCAAGGCTTTATTGTATTTCGAAGTCATTACAACGTTGGCACTGATCATGGGATTGGTGGTTGTAAAAATCCTTCAGCCGGGCGTCGGAATGAATGTCGACGTATCCACGCTGGATACGAAAGCAATCTCGGCTTATGCGACTGCTGCGAAAGCGCAAAGTACGCTTGATTTCTTCATGAATATCATTCCGTCGACGGTAGTGGATGCGTTTGCAAAAGGCGACATCCTGCAGGTTCTCTTGTTCTCGCTGCTCTTTGGCGCAGCATTATCTCTGATGGGCAAGAAAGGCAAAAATGTATATTCCATTATTGGCGAAATATCCCACGCGCTCTTTGTCATTGTTGACATCATTATGAAAGTTGCGCCCATTGGCGTCTTTGGGGCGATGGCCTTCACGATCGGCAAGTATGGCATTGCTTCGCTGGGACCATTGGGCAAGCTGCTGGGCGTATTTTACTTAACCTGCATTGTCTTTATTTTTATTGTGATGGGCCCGATTGCCAAGTGGGCGGGTTTCAGCTTGCTGAAGTTCATTGCGTATATTAAAGAAGAATTGTTGATTGTGCTGGGGACCTCTTCTTCGGAAAGCGTTTTGCCGCGCATGATGGATAAATTGGAGCGCCTGGGCTGTTCAAAGCCTGTGGTTGGTCTTGTTATTCCAACGGGCTATTCGTTTAATCTGGATGGAACCTCCATTTACCTGACCATGTCGGCCATCTTTTTAGCGCAGGCGACGAATATTGAACTGACTTTGGTGCAAGAACTGACGATCATTGCGGTCTTGCTGCTGACTTCCAAGGGAGCCTCGGGTGTGACCGGGAGTGGCTTCATTGTGCTGGCGGCGACATTGTCCGTCATCCCGGGCATACCGGTGGCAGCGCTTGCGGTTATTTTCGGAATTGACCGTTTCATGTCCACAGGCAGAGCATTGACGAATTTAGTGGGCAATGGGGTAGCGACAGTCGTAGTTTCCAAATGGGAAAAAGAATTGGATATGAACCAGTTGCACAAAGTTTTAAACAACGGACCGCACAGTATAGAAGAGAAGCAGTCAAACGAAAAAGCCGGATGATAAGGGACCACTTGGTTTGGGTGGGGCGGTGACTCCATCTGAAACGAAATCATAAAGAAGGCCTCCGGTTCCAAGAATGGCGCCGGGGGCCTTCCTGTAATAATGAAAATGTATTGCAAAAACTGCCAATGGAACATGGTTCCTTACGGTGGAACGAAAAAGCAAAAAGAGAGCAGGGTTATCATGAGCAATGACAAAGATTCGATCCAATCAATCGCCAGAGCATTAGACATTTTGCTTTTGCTGCATCAGGAAGACAAAGAAATGGGTGTAACGCAGATTAGCTCTGCATTAGGCATGTATAAGAGTACGGTCTGCCGGACGCTGGCGACTTTGGAGAATAAAGGATTTGTACAGCAGAACACAGAAACCGGTAAATATTGGATGGGACTGAAGCTTTATTCACTGGGTATGCAAATGCGCAGAAAAATGCCGTTGCAAAATATTGCCGCACCGCTAGCCCGTGCATTATCGGAAAAGTTTAATGAAGTGGTTCATATCGCAGTATTGGATCCTCATGCGGAAAATTTCCCGAAACAGATCATTATTGATAAATTTGAGAGTCAACAGGTCTTGAGTTTTACCCCGGGCATTGGTTCGGCTTCTGCTTGCCATGGATCGGCAGTGGGGAAATGTTTACTGGCGTTTAGCGAACCGGAGTATCTTGTGAAATTTCAAGGTTGTCCGTTGCCCGTTTTTACAGGGAAGACGATCATCGATTGGCCGGCTCTGCTGCGTGAGCTGGCGGCGATTAGGGAAAAAGGCTATGCACTGGACGATGAGGAATTGGAGTTAGGGTTGACTTGTATCGCTGCTCCAATTGTGGGTCGCGATCATGCCGTGGTGGCAGCTTTGAGCTTGTCCGGACCTACATCACGTCTGCAGGGGGATCGTTGTCAAGAGATCATTCAGCAAGTACGAAAAACAGCAACGGCGATATCTGCGTTATTATAGTGCAGACTTTGCGGCAAATTCATGATATAATATCACCGAATAGAGATGAATGGAGGATGTTCATGAAAAAAGCAATTATTGAAATGGACAAAGGAACGATTACCATTGAGCTGTTTTCTGAAGATGCGCCGAAGACGGTTGCCAACTTTGAGAAATTAATTAAGGAAGGTTTTTACGACGGCCTTACTTTCCACCGGGTTATCAAAGGTTTCGTTGCGCAGGGCGGCTGCCCAAAAGGCAATGGCACCGGCGGGCCGGGCTATAAGATTCCTTGTGAAACGAAAGGCAATCCGCGCAAGCATATTCGTGGTGCTCTTTCCATGGCGCATGCTGGGCCGAACACCGGCGGCAGCCAGTTTTTTATCGTGTATGAGCCCCAACCGCACTTAGACGGTGTGCATACTGTCTTTGGTCAGGTTGTTTCCGGACTTGATGTCGTTGATGCGATTGCTGTCGGAGACGTCATGAAAAAAGTTACAATCGTGGAAGAATAGGCAAAATCCGGACATTTTTGTCCGGATTTTATTTTTTTCGCAAGTTTTTCTGCGACTATTTTTCACTTGCGCTATTTATCTTGATTTTTTTACAATTTTCTATTGCACTTTTGGTCATTTGTGATAAAATCATATCGTAATTTTTCCCGTCTGGCGGAAGGCAGGAGGCCTTCCGGATACTTCCCGAAAGATAGGAGATGGATATGAAACAGTATTTTAATTTATCACAAGCTGCAGTGCAGCAAATTGCCAAAACATACGGCACACCTACATTGGTGCTGTCGCTGGAACAAATTGCCCGTAATTACTCTTTTTTGACGGAACACATGCCTGGTGTAAAATTGTATTATGCAGTGAAATCGAACCCGGATGAACGGATTGTCAGGACGCTGGCCGGATTGGGATCATGTTTTGATGTTGCCTCCGATGGTGAAATCCTGATGCTTTCCGATATGGGCATTGAACCGGAACGGATTGTTTACGCCAACCCGATCAAAACATCCGGCGGACTGGAAATCGCCCGTCAAAAAGGTATTCATAGCTTTACATTCGACAGTGAAAGCGAGATCGGAAAAATCGCCAACGTATTGCCGGGCGCTACTGTCTTGCTGCGCATTAAAGTGGACAACCCCAGAGCGCTCGTTGACTTGAACAAAAAGTTTGGCGCAGCGCCGGATGAGGCGCTGGATCTTTTGCGGAAAGCTCGTGCCAAAGGCCTCGATGCAGCAGGTTTGTGTTTCCATGTTGGCAGTCAATCTACCAGTTCGGAAGCCTATTTAGCTGCGCTGCAAATTTGCCGGGGACTGTTTGATCAGGCGGCGGCAGATGGCTTCCAGTTCCGCTTGCTGGATATTGGCGGCGGGTTTCCCATTCCGACTGGAACGCAGAAAATTGATGTGGCCGCCATGACAGATGAGATTTATGCGTCGTTGAAAGCCAATTTTCCTGGAATCGAAATATGGGCTGAACCGGGGCGATTTATCTGCGGTACGGCGATGAGCTTGATTACCCGGGTGATTGGGACGCAAAGGCGAAATAATCAGCAATGGTATTTTTTGGATGAAGGCTTGTATGGCACGTTTTCCGGAATTATTTTCGACCATTGGATCTACGATATGGAAACATTTAAAAACGGAGCGGAAATTATGGCGACCTTTGCCGGTCCCAGCTGCGACTCTTTGGATGTGTTGTATCGGGACAAGTTAACGGTTCCCCTGGAAATGGATGACTTGATTTTGGTGCGCAATTGCGGCGCATACAGTTCGGCCTCGGCAACGACCTTCAATGGGTTTGCCAAAGCGAAGATTGTTGTCTGGGAAAAAATATGTGAAGAGATGATCGATTATAAAAGTTTGCCGAATGCGGGCTGAAAAAATCGGTTAACAATCAAGATAAGATGTCTGGACGGGTATTGTCAGGCATCTTTTTCTTTTTTTGACTGTGGCTTGAAAGTGGTAAAACGTGGTATGATTAAGAAGTATAGTATTTTTTATGGATGAGGTGCGTTTATGACGTGGGTTATTGGTTTTTTTCTGTTCGTAAATTTTATTTACTTGTACTTTGAAAGGCCGGTCTTTGCTTTTGGCTTTACAGATTGGTCATTGCCAATGCTTTTTTGGGGCTGGATACTGCTTTTTTATCTGGCGCGTCCCTTGCTGCAAAAGGGCCGGGCTGCATTGTCCAATTCGCCTTGGGGGCGTCTGCTGGAAAAATTGTTTCTTGGCGGTCCGGCTGAATCAGGCAAAGTCGTAGATATCAGCGGTCATCATATTTCGCCCCGCATAAAAAAAGTTGCCATGGCCGGTGCAGCGTTGATGGCTATTGGTATTTTGAATTTGATTGTTCTTCCCGTAATGCTCAGTCACCCTTTCTTTTTCAGCCAGTCGTACCGGAATTTGTTGGGAACGGTGGAAGAGAGTTCGTTCACGGCAGATGTGGAACCGATTAATCTGTCTCAGATCCGTATCATCGATGAAGAAACAGCGATCAAACTTGCGGAAAAGAAGGTTGGCGAAGTACCGGCGCTAGGCAGTGAGACCCGGCTTGGCGACCTGGTTTTACAGAAAGTGCAAAATCGGCTGTACTATGTTGCGCCGCTGGAACATCGGGGGATTTTCCAATGGATGACTAATTTTTCACAGGGCAGCAAAGGCTATGTTATGGTTTCCGCCACTAACCCGCAGGATGTGAGATTGGTCCAGCATGTGAACGGCAATCCGGTCTATCTCAAAGTGCAGACAAATGGTTTTGTCATGGACTATTTGCCGCGCTTCCTGTATTTTCATGGAATTATTACTGCCGGGATGGCGGATTATTCGTTTGAGATCGATGATGACCTCAATCCCTATTGGGTTGTTACCTTATACAAAAATAAAGTTGGGTACAGCGGACCGGATGCGGTTGGCGTAGTCCTTGTGAATGCCCAAACCGGTGAAATCAAAAAATATTCTACGAACGATGTTCCTGCCTGGGTAGACCGTATTCAACCGGAGAACTTTGTTTATCGGCAGATTGCCAGTTGGGGAGACTACGTCAATGGCTATTGGAATTCTCTGCTGGCGAAGACCGGCACGTTAAAACCGACCGGCGACCGGCTGCACTTGATTTACGGCAATGATGACAGGGTATATTGGTACACCGGAATCACTTCTTCCGGAAGAGATGAAAGTTCAGTAGGCTTTCTGTTGGTCAATTCCCGCACAAAAGATGCGAAGTGGTACAAAGTAGCTGGAGCGACCGAATCGGCCGCCCGGAAATCGGCAGAGGGCCAGGTACAGGAGAAAGGTTACCGGGCCGGGTATCCGATCCTGTATAACATTCATGGCGTACCCACCTACATTGCTCCATTGAAGGATAAGGAAGGCTTGTTAAAACTAGTGTCGTTTATTTCCGTGGAAAATTATAACCTTGTTGGCGTCGGTGCTGACATTGACAGCGCTCTACGCGCGTATCAACTGAATTTGATCAATAAAGGGAATGCGTTTATTCCCGGCCATGAAATTAAACCAGTCCGCCTGCAGGCAAAAGTTACCCGTTTTTCACAGGTTGTGAAAGGCGGCGAGTCTTATTTCTACTTTACCTTGGAAGGCGATCCCCGGATTTTTGTGGGAACGATCAACAATTCGCCGAAACTGTCGCTCGTCCGGCCGAATGATACCATTGCGATTACCTTTAATGAAAGCCGGGAAGCGGAAGTAAGCATTTTGCAATTGGAAACCGGAGGCTTCTAACCGGTAGTGAAAATCCCTGATGTTCGGGCGCTTAAAAATGCCACGGAAGGTGGACAAGAGGGAATGAAAAAAAACTGCGCAATAATCACTGCTTTGGCAATGCTGTTTTTTGTGTTGACGCCATTATCCCTCGCAGCAGCGGCAGATGATTATATTGTGGCTGTTAACCAGTCACAAGTGTTAACTTTTAACGGAATACAGCGCATAGCGATAGCCAATCCGGAGATTGCCGATGTGGTGGTTGTCTCCGGATCGGAAGTATTGCTGCTTGGTAAAGCGCCAGGCGGCACGACTTTGCATGTATGGAGTTCGGAAGGAAAGCGCAGTTTTCAGGTAAACGTCGCGGCCCAAGACCGGCAGATTGCCGGTGAGATCCAAAGGTTGCTTGGCTATTCCGATCTTCAGGTGGGGAAAATCAATCAAACCATTGTGCTGGAAGGAACAGTAAGTGATCAATATCAGCGCAGCCGCGCTGAAAAGGCCGCTGGCGCTTATGGTGAAAAAGTGGTCAACCTGTTGGAACTGCGAAATCCCAAACAGGTAAAGATTGAGGCGAAAATTCTTGAGATCAACAAAGATAAAACAGATAAATTAGGAATCCGGTGGGGGAACGCGCCTTCCGCCCCCGGCGTTTTTGCATTAGGGCAAAGTTATACTGCGGCAAACTCGATAGCCGGGCAAAACCAGGTCTTTGGCTGGTTTGGTTCCTACGCGGACCTGAATGCGCAAATTGATGCCTTGGTGCAAACCGGAGAAGCCAGGGTTCTTGCAAGCCCTCATTTGATTGCATTGAGCGGTGAGAAAGCGAGTGTTCTTGTTGGTGGCGAGATCCCGGTTCCGGTTAGCGTCAGTAATGGGCAAATTGCCATTGAGTGGAAAAGTTATGGTGTTAAGCTGCTCATTGAGCCAGAAGTGAATTCGGAACAATTCATCCAAAGTAAAGTTCAGACGGAAGTCAGTTCGGTGGATTGGAATTCCACGCATCGAATTTTCATCGGTTCAGGCTTGTCGATCCCGCCGTTAACAATGCGGAAAGCGGAAACAACGATTGTATTAAAGTCCGGTCAAACGTTGGTGGTTGGCGGCCTGATTTCCGAGCAGGTCAATAATGACGTTTATAAAATCCCGTTGCTGGGTGATCTGCCGTTGCTGGGCCCGATGTTTCGCAGCAAATCGATCACGCACAGCAGAACGGAACTGATTATTTTGCTTACTCCAACCGTTATTGACCCAGTGGAATACCAGCCCTTGATAACGGGCGGCATGCAGGAATTGTTTAAAGAAAATCCTTGGCAGGAAGGGGAGAAAAATGAAGAACGACGCGATAAAAGTTCTAATCGTTGATGATGTGGCCGATATTCGGGAGAATATTAGCAAACTGATGGAATTTCATTCGGAAGTCCAAATTATCGGTCAAGCCGGCAGTGCGGCCGAGGCGATTGCAAAAACGAAAGAACTGCAGCCGGACGTAATCCTGATGGATATTAATATGCCGGTCATGGATGGGATTTCCGCTACAGAAATTCTGGCGGTAGAAGCGCCGCAGTCGAGCATTATCATCATGAGCGTACAAGGGGAACAGGAATATTTGCGGCGTGCGATGATAGCCGGCGCGAAGAATTATCTGGTGAAACCATTTACCGGCGATGAATTGCTGCAGGCAATCAAACAAGTCTACGGGCTCGCACAGAAACGCATTACGATTGCCCAAACGGCTTCAAACCCGCTCAAGCAGGGGAAAGTAGTTGCGGTGTTCAGCACAAAAGGCGGTGTCGGCAAAACGACGATTACCAGCAATTTGGCAGTTGCGCTGGCCGCGCAAACCGGCGCAAAGGTCGGGATCGTTGATGCAGATTTGCAGTTCGGCGATGTTGCATTGTTTCTGAATATTGCGCCGCGCTCCACCATTGCGGATTTAGTGCGTGAAGTGGATCATATGGATGCGGCATTAATAGAAAATCATCTTTCTGGTTTCAACGATTCTGTCGGCGTTTTGGCGGCGCCGCTTCGCCCTGAACATGCGGAATTGATCAATGGCGCACATCTGACGGCAATTTTGGGAATGATGCGAACAATGTTTGATTATATCATTGTGGATACGGCGCCTTCCTTTACGGATGCAATGTTATCGGTATTGGATGCGGCCGACCAAATCCTGGTGATCTCATCCATGGATTTGCCGACAATAAAAAATGTAAAATTATGTCTTGAAATCATGGAATCGTTGGAATACAACCGTGATAAAATCAAGGTGGTTCTGAACAGAGCGGATTCTCTCGGCGGAATGGAACCGAGAGAGGTCCAGGAAAGTCTCCGTTATCCGTTTGCATCCACCTTGCCCAGTGATGGGAAGACGGTTGTGCATTCAGTTAATCGCGGAGTTCCGTTTGTCATCAGCAATCCAGAGACTGGCGTAACCAAAGGGATTTTTGCTTTAGCGGCAATCATCGCCGGCGTGGATGAAAAGAAACCGGCAGCAGAACGCAGTGTCATGAGCAAGTTTAAACGGTTGTTTGGTTAAGAGGTGTAAAGCGGCAATATGGCAAACGTAGATGTAAAAACGTTGGATACTATTGTCAAACAAACGATTTCTGCGGTCGAAAAAGGAAAAACGCAGATTTATGATATTTATGAGGCGTCTGGCAAGGAACTGAATAAAATTAAACGCGATTTTGAAATGATTAAACAGAAAACAGCAGAAATTATTGCCAAAGTCGACGATTTAGAGCAGCGGGAACGGCGATCCCGACTGCGGTTGATGGAAGTCAGCCGCAACTTTCAGGTCTATAAAGAGGAAGATATCAAGCGCGCTTATGAAGAAACGAGCGCTCTGAAGGTGGAACTTGCTGTAGCCCGGGAGCAAGAGCAAAATTTGCGGCGGGAGCGGGATGCAATGGAACTAACACTGCGTTCTATGCAGCAAACGATGAAAAAGGCCGAGACGCTTGTTACGCAGGTCGGAGCCGCCCTCGGCTATCTGAACAATCAAATGGAAACGGTTGTTGACCAGATTGAAACAGTGCAGCAACGGCAGGCATTTGGAACTCGCATCATCAAAGCGCAAGAAGAAGAGCGGCGGAGGGTTGCCAGAGAGATCCACGATGGTCCCGCTCAAGCCATGGCGAACATCGTTTTTCGGACCGAAGTGTGCGAACGGTTGATTGATATTGATTTGAAACGGGCAAGAGGAGAAATGCGTGATTTGCAGGAACAGGTACGGGGCTGTCTGCAGGAAACCCGCAAGATTATTTTTGCCCTTCGGCCGATGACGCTCGACGATCTTGGCTTAACGCCTACCGTCCGGAGAGTATTGGATACTTTGAAGGAACGCAAAGGGTTCATCACTGAACTGCACATTACCGGTGAAGAAAAACGGTATGCCACCCATTTGGAAATTGGTCTATTCCGTATCATTCAAGAAGCTCTTAACAATGTGGAAAAACATTCCAAAGCCCGCTGCATCTGGGTTCGGATGGATTTCCGTCCGGCAATGATTGTCGCGATTATTGAGGACGACGGCATTGGTTTTGATGCACAGGCGGCGCACAGTACGGAAAGTTTTGGCCTGATGGGTATGCGGGAACGCGTTGAATTATTAAATGGCGAAGTCATCGTACGTTCAGAAAAGGGGAAAGGCGCCAAAGTAATGGTTAAGGTGCCGCTTAAAGAGTAAATGGATACAAGGATCTGCAAGGCAGGAGAGATACTGGATCAATTGATGCAGCTGGATATTTCCGCTCGCGGCGTGATCGGACCTTTGTACAAAGCCGCGCGCGCTAAAGAAGGACGGGCGTTGACAGTTGCTGCTGTTGATTTACTGATAAAATCGATTAAACCGGGTGACAAAGTGATCATTGCGACCGGCTGGGTCGATCAGCCCGTTATTGCTCCGGATTGCGGCGAATCAGATGGTCCGCCTGGAGCTGTGGCATTGGCCAGAGCCCTGCGGATAGGGTTGAAAGCGTCGCCGGTTATTTTAACGGACGAATGTCTTGTTTCCGGGATCAAACAAGTTGCGAGATCGGCGGGATTTCAATGCGTGCCGCCAGATCATCTGGTGCATTCGATTGAACAGGATAAATTGCTGACAATGGCTGTTTTGCCTTTCCCGGCGGGAGAGCGGGGTAGTCAAGCGGCCGCTGCAGCTGTTTTGGATGAACTTCAGCCAACGGTTTGCATTGCAATTGAACGCGGAGGAATGAATCGCGCCGGCGTCATTCACAATATGCAAGGCTGTGACACCGGCAGTTCGCAAGCGAAACTTGATTACATTTTTCTTAACGCCCGCAAAAGGGGTATTGCGCTGTTGGCTATTGGTGACGGCGGGAATGAAATAGGCATGGCAAATATTGCGGCAGCGGTGAGAGCGCATGTCCCGTATGGCGAAGTGTGCAATTGCCCTTGCGGCGCCGGTCTGGTCCCGGCAACGCCGGTTGATGTGCTGCTCACGGCAACGGTGTCCAATTGGGGCGCCTACGCGGTTGCGTCGCTGTTAGCGCTGGTTACCGGAGATATTCACGCTGCGAATACCGGCGAGCAGGAAGCCAGGACGCTGGCTGTGACCGCCGAAGCCGGCTTCCACGACACAATCAGCGGGTCGGTTACGCCCGGTGCCGACGGCTGTTCCGCACAAACTCATATTGCCATTGTCAATCTGATGCATGAAGTCGTTGAAAAAGGGTTGAAAGCGAATTCGGCGTGCAGGAGGAAATAATAATGGAGCTTTGGAATGCAACGCGGCAAATCCAGGTAGCAAGCCGGCTTCGTCTTGCTGTCACATTTTTTCGGCGTCTGAAAGGGCTCCTAGGAACAAAATGCCTGCCGGAAGGAGAGGCGCTGCTGATCCGCCCATGCTGGAGCATTCATACAATCGGCATGAAATATCCGATTGATGTGTTATTCATGACCTCCGATGACCGGGTTTTAAAAATTGCAGCGTCTGTGCCGCCAGGACGAAGCGCCGCAATGCGTGGAAGTTCTTATGTGCTGGAATTGCCGGCTGGAGCGGCGCTCAAGACAGGGACCGCTGTCGGGGACCAGCTATCGATACGGGAGTAAAGTTTTATTCGCGGGCGACGGGGAAAAGCAGGAGTTAAAACGATGCGGAAAGAATGTTCTATAAGGTAATATAAACCAGCTTCTTCCACTGTTCAAGGGATTTTTCGGGAGGTTTAGGGGTTGGAGAAATTTACTGCTTACGGAAAAGAAAATAGCGGTAAGTCAAAAAAATTTTTTAGCCTTCGTCAACTTGTCTTTGTCGTGGGCTTACTTCTTATTGCCGGCGCCTGGATATTCGTTTCTCTTCAGATTGATAGAGAATACTCTGCAGAAGTCAAGAGTATTATCCGCGAAAATGAGAATTTAACGAAGTCGCTTGATGGATATGTACAAGCAACAATCAAAAATATTGATGATAAATTACTGGGAATTAAGCTGGATTATGAACGGGAACGCAGGATCAACGCCGATATAAAGGATCAGTTCACCCGGGCGTTGAAAGACCCGGCCATCAAACAGCTGTGTTTGGTGAATGAAAAAGGCGAGATGATTAACGGCTCCCCCGGAGTGACAGGAAAAACGATTTTCGCCAGTAGTGCGTTTAGCAGGCAGAAGGACCGATCGACCGGAACGCTGTATATTGACAATCCGGTTTTTGAAGAAAAAACAGATCAATGGCTGATCCGCTTTAGCCGGCGTGTTGACCGATCCGACGGAAAGTTTGGCGGAATCATCGTTGCCGCTATGACGCCGGAATATTTTAACTTTTTTTACCAGCAAATGGAAATGGGCAACGGAAAATTTGCCTCTATCACTGGCTTGGACGGGGTGGTAAGGGCGAGCCTGTCAGGAAACCAGGCAACGGCGGGAGAAAATGTTACGGGTAGCTCTCTGTTGTGGCGAGTTGCAGAAGCCACTTCGGGATCCTATCTCGATCAGCCTGCTGCGGACGGAAAATCCGTGATCCAAAGCTATAAAACGATGAAAGAGTATCCTTTGATTATCAGCGTTGGCGTGGATAAGCAGACTGCGCTGGCGGCGTATTATCAACGCCGGAACATCTATCTTGGCGCCGCCTTCCTTTTTACACTGTTTGTTGGTTTTGGCTGCTGGACCGTGGCAGGCCAGATTAAAAGAAGAAATGATGAACAGTTAAAAGCCGAGGCGAGTATCAGTCAACAGAATGAATATTTAGTCGCACTCCATGAAACGGCATTGGCCTTGATGCAGCGCCACGATCTGGACGCTCTTCTTTGGGCCATCGTGGAAAGGGCCTGCTTTTTGACAAATACTCCGCATGGCTTTCTTCATCTGGTGACGGTGGACGGCAATGAAATAGAGCTGACGATTGGCGTAGGGATTTATGGCGAGGCTGTGGGTTTCCGGCTGAAGCCGGGCGAAGCGTTAAGCGGTCGTGTTTGGCTGGACGGACGGCCCATGTGGGTTGAGGATTATGCTAATTTGCCAGAGGCGGTTTGCACATCTCCTTTTTCCGCCATTCTCTCGATGGGCTGTTCGCCGCTGCAGGTGCGGGGCAAAGTTGTCGGTGTGCTCGGCATTGGGTATACGGATGAAAAACACAGTCCGTCGCCGGCTGAAGAAAGTTTGCTGGATCGGCTGGCGGATATTGCCGCGATTGCGATCGACAATGCGCTGTTGTATGAAACAGTGGAAAGAGAACTGCGGGAACGCAAACGGACCGAAGAGGAACTTCTGCAGAAGACACAGGAAATTCAACGCATGGCCTACTATGATGCATTAACCGGTTTGCCGAACCGGGGCAATTTATACAGGCGGCTTGCGGAAGAAATGGATAAGGCAAATCAAGGCTCTGTTTCCGGGAGCGTAATGTTCATTGATTTGGATGATTTAAAGATGGTCAATGACGTATTTGGACACGGCTATGGCGATGATGTGATTATTACTGCTGCCCGTTATATTGTGGATGCGGCAGGACCTTCCGGATTTGTATCCAGGCTTGGCGGCGATGAATTTATCGTGCTGCTGCCCGGGGAGAGCAATCGTGAGAAGATCAGCGCCATTGCGGACGAAGTTGTTCAGTCGCTGGCCCGGGAATATGATATTGGCGAGACGTGCTTTTATATGTCGGCAAGCTTGGGCATTGCTGTTTATCCGGAAGATGGCAATACGGTTCAGGAAATTATCAAAAATGCGGATACGGCCCTTTACGAGGCGAAACGCGCCGGCAAATGCGGTTGGGCGGCTTATAATATTTCGATGCAGGAAAAAGCGTATCAGAGGATGCTTTTCCTCAAGCACCTGCGTGCAGCAGTGGAAAAAAATGAGCTTTACATGTGCTATCAGCCGCAGTTCACGATGGAAGGGTCCATCTTTGGCTTTGAGGCGTTGCTTCGCTGGCAGAGCCCTGAAATGGGGGCCATATCGCCACTGCAATTCATTGCCATGGCCGAAGAAAGCAATCTGATTCAGCCGATCGGGGAATGGGTTTTGCGGGAAGCTTGCCGCTTTGCCAAGCGTCTTGCGGATATGGGTCGAGGAGATATTCATGTTGCGGTGAATATTTCTCCGCGGCAGTTGGCAACAAGTAATTTTGTCGAATTTGCCCGGAATGTTTTTGCTGAAGTCGGTGTAAATCCGCGGCAAATTGAAATGGAAATTACGGAAACGGTGCTGTTGACTTCCGTCGAGGAAACGATTCAGAAACTGATGGCATTAAGGGCTGTGGGGGTAAATTCCGCCTTGGACGATTTTGGTACCGGATATTCTTCTTTGACCTATCTTCAACGTCTGCCGGTATCTACTCTTAAAATTGACAAGACCTTTATTGATTTAATCGTTAAAGATCAGGCACAGCCGGTAATTATCGGTGCTATTGTTGAAATGGCGCATAGTCTGAACATGACGGTCATTGCCGAAGGGGTTGAGACGAGAGAACAATTTGAACGCTTGTTGGGCTGTGACTGTGATTGCATCCAGGGCTTTTATTCCTGTTGCCCATTGCCGGAAGAAGAAGCGATCCGGTATCTATCGAATGGCGTGGCGTTTGTACAGTAATTCAGATGAAACCGGGCAATATATTGAGGGAAAATTGGCGATAAACCGTAAGACTTGGCACAAGCCAAGTCTTATTTTATAATGGATTTACAATACAGTTCAAGTTAATGACTGAGGACTGAATTTGCAAGGGAGGAAAGAACCTTTGAATAGCCAAAAAGAAACGCCGCTGCTGTCGGCAATGCAGCGCTATGTTGAAGCGGGGGCGATTCCTTTTCATACACCGGGCCATAAACAGGGCAGGGGGATTCATCCTTTGCTGGAGCAGGTTCTTGGCCGGCAAGCATTGGCAATGGACGTGTCGCTGATGTCAGAACTCGATGACCTTCATGGACCACATTCCTGTATTAAAGAAGCGCAGGATTTGGCGGCTGCATTGTATGGAGCCGATCATAGCTACTTTGTTGTGAATGGGACGACAGGCGGGATCCACGCCATGATATTGACTGTCGCCGGCCCGGGCGATAAGATCATAGTTCCTCGTAATGTTCATCGATCGGTGATTGGCGGAATGATCCTGAGTGGTGCTCAGCCGGTTTTTATGCAGCCGGCGACGGATCATGAACTGGGACTGGCAGTGGGGATAACGCCGGAAACGTTAGAAGATGCAATTCGGCGGAATGCTGATGCAAAAGCGGTATTGTTCATTAACCCGACTTATTACGGAGTTGCTGTCGATATAGGCAAAATGATCGAACTTGTACATTCATACGGTATGGCAGTGATTGTTGACGAAGCGCACGGACCCCATCTGCGTTTTCATGAACGTTTGCCGCTTCAGGCATTGGATGCGGGCGCTGACATAGTGGCCCAAAGCACTCACAAACTGATCGGCGCTATGACGCAATGTTCGATGGTTCACTGTCGCGAAGGGCGGATCGATATTTCCAAACTGGAAGCGATGCTGAGCCTGGTGCAATCCACCAGTCCGAATTATTTGCTTCTGGCATCTCTGGACATTGCCCGCATGCAGATGGCCACGGAAGGCAAAAAATTGCTTGACCAGGCAATTGCATTGGCGGACTGGGTCAGAAGCCAAATTAATACCATCCCGGGATTATATTGTTTTGGCGAAGAAAAGCTTGGAAATCCGGGGATGGTTTATCTTGATCCGACAAAAATTACCGTGACTGTAACCGCATTAGGCTTGACAGGAACACAAGCGGAACAGATCCTCCGTTATCAATATAAAATACAAGCCGAATTATCAGACATGTACAATGTGCTTTTTCTCATTACCATTGGCGACGGTGAAGCCGAGGCGCGAGCCTTGCTGGCCGCGCTGCGCGGTCTGGCCGCCAATCATGGCGAAAAAAAAGACTTCTCTGCCATCCGTAAGATAACGGAAACTTGCGTTTTGCCGATCCCGGAAGGGGTTGTCTTACCACGGCAGGCTTTGCTTGGTGATGCCAAAAGCGTATTATTCGAACAGTCGGTAGGATTGATTTGTGCAGAGATTGTCACCTTTTATCCGCCGGGCATTCCGCTCTTATGCCCCGGGGAACGTATTTCTGCAGAAATGATCGGATACTGCCGGCAATTGCAAACGATCGGGCTGATTGTTTCCGGTCCGGATGACACTACTTTGACAACAATTAAAGTAGTATGCTGATTAGATGGGAGGGATTGCAGTGAGAGGAAAATTAATTATTATTGAGGCCGGCGACGGAAGCGGTAAAGCTACACAAGCCGGACGTCTTTATGAAAGACTTGAAGCCGAAGGACGCCACGTGCGCAAAGTCGAGTACCCGAACTACCAAAGCGCGTCCTCGGCGTTGATCAAAATGTATCTTGGCGGTGAATTCGGCAGTGACCCCGATTCGGTCAATCCTTTTGCAGCTTCCGCTTTCTATGCGGTTGACCGGTACGCTTCCTTCAAAAAGGAATGGGAAGCGTTTTATAATGAGGGCGGAATTGTGATCGCGGACCGCTATACTACTTCAAATATGGTCCACCAGGCAGTGAAGATCGTCGATGAGACGGAACGGGAAAATTATCTCGACTGGTTATGGGACTTGGAGTTTGTAAAATTTGGACTCCCTGTTCCTGATTGCGTTTTTTTTCTTGACATGCCGCCTGCTTATAGCCGGCAGCTGCTGCAGGGGCGTCCCAATAAGTCGCAGGAGGTTTCACAAGATATCCATGAACGCGACCAGGAATACTTAACGAGATGCTACCATAATGCCCGGTCTGTTGCCGTCAAATATGGCTGGCATATGATTCCTTGTGTCAGAAAAAACGTGCTTCGCGATGTTGCTTCCATCCACGAAGATATTTTCCGTATCGTGCGTTCTGTCATCTGTCAGGAGACGAGTTGAAGCAGCTGGACTTTTATAGCGGTCTCTTAGATTGCGTATTTTCTTTATTCCCTTTATAATGAAAAGCGACCGGTTATTATGGTGAGCTGCAACCGGTATGGAGGTTTTCGTGAAAATTGGCAAGCTGGGTGTAAGTGGGCAGTCTCCGGTCAGTGAACATGAAGGCGGTTGCAAGGCCGAAAAAACGGTTGGCCGCTTTGCCACTGACTTGTTAAATTCTCAGGATAAGCAGGCGAAAGAGCGTCTGAATACATTATTGGAGCAAATTACTGTCCAAGGAAAGAACCTGGCGCAGGTTCCCACTTTTTCCGAACTGAAAGCCTATAAAGAACTCGTCCGCAGATTCGTTGGCGAAGCGGTGGGCAATATGTACCAGTTGCAATCCCAAACTGGCTGGGACCGGCAAGGACGGCAGAAAATTTATACGATTGTCAAACAAATTGATTCGGCGCTGGCCGATCTTACGGAAGCGGTTCGTTCCGGACAGGAACGGGAATTGGATATTCTGGCGAAACAAGATGCCATTCGCGGAATGCTGCTAGACCTATACATATGAAAATGTTGGCGGGAGTTTTTTATGTGGAGTGAAATTATTGGGCACACCCAAACGATTGCGATGCTGCGGACCGTACTGTTATCAGGGAAAATTCCGCATGCCATGCTGTTTTCGGGGCCGCAAGGCATCGGCAAAATGACAGTTGCCAGGGCTGTTGCAACTAATTTGTTGAAGTCGCCGATTGATAGCCATCCTGATTTTACACTGGTTGCTCTTGAAGGAAATAGCATTAAGATTGATCAGATACGAAATTTACAGCGTCAATCTTCTCACGCGCCTCATGGGGCGGCATGGCAGGTCTGTATTCTGGAAAACGCGGAACGGATGACCAGGGAAGCGGCGAATAGTTTTCTGAAATTATTGGAAGAACCGCCTGCCTATATGGTTTTTATCCTAGTGGCTTCCACCAATGCTCCTTTGCTGCCGACGATTGTTTCACGCTGCCGGCTGTTTCGATTCCTGCCCTTGCCTCATGGCGTTCTGGCCGATGCGTTGGCGGCTAAAGGTTTTGTCCGTGAACAAGCTGATTTATGCGCCCGGTTGGGAGAAGGACGCCTGCAGCGGGCAATAGCGTTTTTGCAGGCTGGAGGTTTGGCCCGGCGGGATCAAGTGATCACGTTGGTAGAAGCCTTGCCGACTGTTGATATGCAGACCCTGTGGGATGTGGCGGTTGACTTAACGAAACTGGAAGCCGGCGAAGCGGAAGCGTGGCGGCGATTTTTATTGTTTGTTTTCCGTGATCTTCTGGTTTGTTGCGTGAGCCGCAGCCAGAACCATTTATTATTGAATATTGATCAAGCAGCGCGCTTGGACGTGGCGGCCGGGAAATGGGATGCTGAAAAATTGCAGGCGGCACTGATCGCAGTGTGCAAAGCGGAGCGGGCATTGGCTGCCAATGCCAACAGCCGGCTTACTTATGAAGCGTTATTGATACAATTGAGAGAGCTAGCCCAGCGTAATTCTAAAATTTTAATAGAATAGAATAGAATAGAATGAGTAAATGTACTAAGACAGGGGGGAAGAATATGCAAATGAAAACTGTAGTGGGCATTCGATTTAAAAAAGCCGGTAAAATATATTATTTTGATCCAGGGGATCTTGTGATTAAGGCGGAGGATCATGTCATTGTAGAAACTGCTCGCGGGCAGGAATTCGGCGAAGTAGTAATCGGACCAAGAGAGGTGCCGGAAACTGCGATTGTCGCGCCCCTAAAAGCGGTTCAGCGTATGGCGACTGCACAGGACGAACAGAAGGTTCGTGAGAATGCCGCCAAAGAAGAAGAAGCGCTCCGGATTTGCGGGCAGAAAATCCGTTTTCATAAATTGCCAATGAACTTGGTAGATGTTGAGTATACGTTTGATGTAAACAAAATTATTTTTTATTTCACTGCCGAAGGACGAATTGATTTTCGTGAACTTGTAAAGGATTTGGCCTCTGTGTTTCGGACGCGGATCGAATTACGCCAGATCGGTGTTCGCGATGAAGCCAAGATGATGGGCGGGATCGGCTGTTGCGGCCGGTCGCTTTGCTGCTCCACTTTTCTGGGCGATTTTGAGCCGGTTTCTATTCGAATGGCAAAAGAACAGCATTTATCTCTCAATCCAACGAAAATATCAGGAATTTGCGGCCGATTGATGTGCTGTTTGAAATATGAAAATGATGCATATAGTTCCGCAGCCCATTGTAAAAAAATAACCCCGCCGGTAATTGGCAGGGACGTGGTAACGATTGATGGAGAAGGAAAAGTATCGATTGTCAATCCACAGAAGAGAACGGCAACGGTTCAACTGTCAACAGGAAAGACAATTGAAATCCCTTGGGAAGAAGTAGTGGAAAAAGAGTAATATGGAAGAAAAATGTTTGCAGCCGGGCGAGAGGATCGATGACTTATTAATTCAAGGGCTGAAAATTGTTCAACATGAGAAGGAATTCTGTTTTACGCTGGACGCGGTGCTGCTGGCTCACTTCGCGTTTATCAAATCAGGGGCGGCCGCAATCGATCTAGGCTGTGGGACCGGCGCCGTCAGTTTGTTATTGTTGGCGCGGGGTGCAGATCGTGTTGACGGAGTAGAAATCAGCCCTGTGCTGGCTGATATGGCCAGACGCAGCGCTGCATTAAATGGGATATCCGATCGTTTTTCCGTCTTACAAGCCGATTTTCGCAATATAAAAGGCATACTGCCGGGTGGAGAGTGTGAACTGGTTGTTTCCAATCCGCCGTATCGTCCCCAAGGCCATGGACGCATCAATCCGAACAGCCGGATTGCCCAAGCCCGCCATGAAATAACAGCAACCCTAGCCGATGTAGTGGCTGCCGCCCGTTATCTCGTACGCTACCGGGGCCGTTTTGCCATGGTTCATTTACCCGAGCGTATGGCGGAAGTCATTACTGCGCTGCGCTTGGCGGGGCTCGAACCGAAGAGGCTCAGGATGGTTCACTCTGCACCGGACAGGAAGCCAACTATTTTTTTGGTGGAAAGCATTCGCGGCGCGAAACCGGGACTGGACGTTTTGCCGCCATTCATTGTCTATAATAGCGACGGGACCTATACGGAGGAGATCTGCGGTTACTACCGGCAGGAAATAACGTAAGGATGTGATCCATTTGGCCGAAAAGCCGGGAACGTTATATTTATGCGCAACGCCAATCGGCAATCTGGAGGATATGACGCTGCGGGCAATACGAATCCTGAAAGAGGTAAGCGTCATTGCGGCCGAGGACACTCGCTACACGCGCCGCCTGCTGACCCATTTTGATATTCATACGCCCTTAATCAGCTATCACGAACACAACAAAGCCAGCCGGGGCCCGGAACTGATTGCCCGCCTGGCGGCGGGTGAAGACATTGCGGTTGTCAGTGACGCAGGGTTGCCGGGCATCTCCGATCCGGGAGCTGATTTGGTCCGGTTAGCCTTGCCTGAAGGAATCGCAGCGGTACCCTTGCCGGGCTGCAATGCGGCTTTGTCGGCGTTGATTTGCTCGGGGTTGGACAGCACGATGTTCACTTTTGTCGGCTTTTTACCTAAAACAAAGAAAAAACGCCGGGAATTCCTTGAAAATTTGGCAAAAAATCCGTATACTTTACTTATGTACGAAGCGCCTCATCGCCTCCGTCAGACGTTGAACGAATTGCATGAGATCTTAGGCGACCGGCCAGCTGTTGCCGCTCGTGAATTGACCAAACGGTTTGAACAATTTGTCCGGGGAACAATCGGCACGTTGCAGGACCACTTTGCAGCGCATCTGCCGCGGGGCGAGTTTACCCTGGTGATAGCCGGCTGCCCGGCAGCCGCAGCGGCGGAAACCGCAATGGACATGGATGAAGTGTCTTTGCAAGATGCGGTATTTGCTTTAGTCGCGCAAGGAACAGACAAAAAAAATGCCATTCGGATCATAGCCGAACAGCGGAGCCTTCCCAAACGGGTCGTATATCAGGCGGTGCTTGATGCCGGTAAATAGTCAAAAAAAAAGACTAACTGCCGAAAGCGCATTAGTCTTTTTTGAAGTCAAAGCAACGTATATTATACGGTTTTCTGTGTCATAGCAGTTAAGCATTCTTTGCAAATGTTTTTTCCCTTGAAATTGATGACCTCATCTGCATTCCCGCAGAATACACACGAACAGGCCGGTTCGTATTTCCGAAGAATGATTCGGTCGTTGTCGACATAGATTTCCAATGCGTCTTTTTCTGCGATATCAAGTGTACGCCGTAGTTCAATGGGGATAACGACTCTTCCTAGCTCATCAACCTTGCGTACGATTCCTGTAGATTTCATAGTTGTCAAATTCTCCTTTCGTCAACAGAATTAGACATTATATGTCTAACTAAATACTACCAATTATTACAAGCCTTGTCAACAATTATTTCTAGATGATAGGGGCTATTCTTTTTTTAAAAAACCAGCATAAGTGCTTGAAAACATTGACTTTTTCCGCTTTTGACATTGCAGCGGCTAAAAATATTAATTGAAAATTTTGATAAATTAAAAATAAATTTAGAAAAAATATTGCGCATTACGAGGAGGATTTTCATGGAAAAAAAACCTTTTTTTATTAGCACCCCGATTTACTATCCCAGTGACAGTCTGCATATTGGTCATGCTTACTGCACGACGTTGGCGGATACCATTGCCCGTTATAAACGTTTGGCTGGATATGATGTGTTTTTTTTGACCGGCTCGGATGAGCATGGACAAAAAATCGAGCGCAAAGCGCAGGAAAATGGCGTCACTCCGCTGGAATATGTGGATAAAATTGTTGCATCGTTTCAAAATCTCTGGCAAAAACTAAACATCTCGAACGACGATTTCATTCGCACGACATCGGCTCGGCATCATGCAGTAGTCCAGGATATCTTTCAAAAAATTTATGATAAGGGAGATATCTACAAATCAGCTTATGAAGGCTGGTATTGTACCCCCTGTGAAACATTTTGGGTCGAACGGCAGTTGAACGACGGAACCTGTCCGGATTGCGGGCGCCCGGTAGAAAAAGTTCAGGAGGAAAGTTATTTTTTCCGGCTGTCAAAATATCAGGACCGGCTCCTGCAATATATTGAGGATAACCCGGAGTTTATTCAGCCGGTTTCCCGTCGCAATGAAATGGTTAATTTTATCAAAGGCGGGTTGGATGATTTATGCGTATCACGCACAACCTTTGACTGGGGTATTCCGGTACCCTTTGACCCGAAGCATGTTGTATATGTGTGGTTTGATGCGTTAACTAACTACATCACGGCAGCAGGGTACCTTGACGACAAGGAAAAATTCTCCCGTTACTGGCCGGCGGATATTCACTTGGTAGGCAAAGAAATCGTTCGGTTCCACTCCATCATTTGGCCGATTATTTTGATGGCGCTTGGCCTGGAGTTGCCGAAGATGGTATACGGGCACGGTTGGTTGGTTGTCGAAGGCGATAAGATGTCGAAATCGAAGGGCAATGTGATTGATCCGGTGGCATTGATTGACGAATTCGGCGCTGATGCGATCCGTTATTTCTTATTGCGGGAGATTACTCTTGGTATGGATGGGAATTTCTCGCGCGATGCGCTGATCAACCGGATTAATGCCGATTTAGCGAACGATTTGGGTAATTTGCTGCACCGGACGCTGAATATGATCGGACGTTTCAATGGCGGCGTGATCGAATCGCCGGATGCTTGTCAACCGGTGGATCCAATTGATGAGACGTTGATTTCTCTGGCAAATAATACGGCGATGGAATATGAAAAATTAATGGAGAAAATGGACCTTAACGGCGCGATTAAGTCCGTGTGGGTTTTGATCAGCCGCGCTAACAAATATATCGATGAAACGGGACCGTGGGCGCTGGCGAAAGATCCGGCAAAAAAAGAACGGTTAAATACTGTTTTATATAATCTGGTGGAAACGCTGCGAATTGTGGCAATCTTGATTTCGCCGTTTGTGCCGTTAACCGGGCCGAAAATATGGGAGCAATTGGGACTCGGCCTTCCCTTCGCTTCCACAACTCTGCAGGATGCTCAGCAATGGGGTGGGATACCGGCTGGGACGGTTGTAAGCAAACCGGTACCGATTTTCCCCCGTATCGAAGAAAAATCCGATGAAATTGAAGCGAGCGCGCTTCCGGCCAAGAAACAGCCGAAGGTGGAAGCTTCCCCCGCGCCTGTTGGTCCGGAAGTAACGATTGATGAATTTGCAAAAATGGATTTTCGCGTTGCGAAAGTGCTTGCGGCGGAGAAAGTGAAGGGTGCGGACAAACTGCTGACTCTGACGGTTGACTTGGGCAGCGAACAGCGAACGATCGTTTCCGGAATTGCCAAACATTATACGCCGGAAGAATTGGTCGGCCAGACCGTCGTCATGATTGTCAATCTCAAGCCGGCTAAGATCCGGGGGATTGAATCCCGCGGCATGGTTCTGGCGGCCTCGAATGACGAAAAACTGGCCTTGGTGACAGCGTCTGGCATGTTGCCGGGGAGCAAAGTAAAATGATCGAGTTGTTTGATACCCACGCGCATATTGATGATGAGCAATTCGACGCTGACAGGGAGGATGTCATTATCCGCGCGGCAGAGAAAGGCGTAAAGTATATTTTATGCGCCGGAGCCAGCATGGAATCATCCGCCCGGGCAGTAGCTCTGGCGGAGTCTCATCCTGACGTTTATGCAGCGGTAGGTGTCCACCCTCATGATGCAGGGACTGTGAACGAAGAAGATTATCTGCAATTGGCGCAGTGGGCAACGCTGCCGAAAGTGGCGGCGATCGGGGAAATCGGCCTGGATTATTATTATGATTTATCGCCGCGCGATGTGCAAAAGACGGTGTTTGGCCGGCAATTGGACTTAGCGCGGCAGGTGGGCAAACCGTTCATCATTCATGACCGGGATGCGCATGGGGATATCCTTGATATCGTCCGAAAGCAGGCGCAAGGGCTGTCAGGAGTTTTTCACTGCTTCTCCGGAAGTTGGGAAATGGCCAAAGAACTGCTTAAGCTGGGTTACTATCTTGCGATCGGCGGACCGGTCACTTTCAAAAATGCGGCTAAGGTGCAGCGTGTGGCGGCACAGATTCCCCTGGATCGGCTGCTGATTGAAACCGACTGTCCTTATCTTACGCCGCATCCGCATCGCGGCCACCGCAATGAACCGGCCTATGTCCGTCTGGTGGCGGAAGAGATTGCCAGGATCAGGAATATCAGCCTGGAAGAATTGGCTGCAGCAACGACATTCAATGCAAAACAATTGTTTAAAATAGAATGAATTGATGAGAGGCCTGACAGCAGTCAGGTCTTTTTCAATGATTTTTGCGATGTCTTTGAATCCTTTTGTGCCGATGATGAACATCGAAATATCGACGCGATGGGCTCATCGCTGTTGACGGCAACGCCTGTTCGGTTGACAAGAACGGACTTTTCATGGTAAAATGATGATCCATTAGTAAAGGGGGGGTTATATGCACGAAACAAAGACTACGAGAGATGAAAAAATAGCAGCGTTTTTACACAGACGAATGGCAATGCCTTTGCTTTTGACGTTGTTCATCGTAGTACTATCAGTCGGGTTCTTGTGGGCGAATAAAACCGTGTACATCTATGCCGATGGCGTACAGACCAGTGTAACTACATTATATAAAGACCCTGCGGCCGCATTGGCAAAAGCGGGGATCACTCTGGGGGAACAGGACGAATACCGTTTATCTACTGCGGAATTGGTCAGCGGGACGATGATCCAAGTGTACCGGGCTGTGCCGGTAACGATAGCTTACCAAGGTCAAATCCAGGAAGTATTGACCGCCAAACCGACAGTCGGGGAAGTGGCGGAATCAAGAGGAATACCACAAGACAATGTCCGGCTTAATCCGGACCCTGCAACACCGGTAGCCGCAAACATGAATATTGTGGCGGTTACGATTACTGAGCAACAGGTGGAACAGCAAGAACCGGCTCCATTCCCCATTGTCCGCCGCCCGGATCCTTATATGGAATTGGGTGAAGAAGAAGTCGAAGCCTGGGGGCAGGATGGCGTGAAGATGGTCACGCGGCTGCTGCATTTGGAGGATGGGATCCAAACCATGGCTACGATTATTGCAGAACGTACGACCGTTTCGCCTGCTCCGCAAATTGTGCGGGTAGGAACACGGGATACGGTAGAAACTTCCCGTGGCGATATGCGGTTTAAACGGATTGAATATATGGAAGCTACGGCATATACGCCGACAGACGGTTCCTGGCACGGCATTACTGCCTCCGGAATACCGGCGCGGCGCGGTATCGTAGCGGTTGATCCGCGTGTCATTCCTTTGGGAAGCAGATTGTATGTCTCCGGATATGGATTGGCGCTGGCTGCCGATACGGGCGGCGATATCGTCGGCAACCGCATCGATGTCTGCATTGAAAACTCAAGTGAGGCTTGGCGATACGGACGCCAGTCTGTGAAAGTATATATTCTCGCTGAATAATTTTTGACAAGTAGCAGGGGATGAAAACCCTGTTACTTTTTTTGCGAAATATCAGGAAATGGATGGTTATTCGTATTCTTTACAGTATGCCGGCGTGCATACTATAATAAGTGACAGAAAGGGCAGGCAGGTGGAGTTATGATAAAAGAAGTCATTGTGGTTGAAGGGAAAAAAGATATCGAGGCCGTACACCGGGCGGTGGAAGCGGAGTGTATAGAAACCGGCGGGTTCGGTTTGCAAAAATACGTATTGGATAAACTGGAACAAGCATACCGCAAACGTGGTTTGATCATTTTAACGGACCCGGACAGCGCGGGGGAACGGATACGACGATTTCTCGGCGACCGATTTCCGGCTGCCAAGCATGCTTTTGTGCCGCAAAAGGACGCAAGCAGTCCTGACGATATTGGGATTGAACAAGCTTCGCCGGCAGCAATCCGGTTGGCGCTGGAACGGGTAAGGTATCATGAATTTGAACCAATTTGCCGGTTTTCCAACCTGGATATGATGAGTTTTCAGCTGAGCGGCGTTGCCTGTTCCGGGGCCCGCAGAGCCGCTTTGGGGGCGATATTGGGCATTGGTTATGCGAATGCCAAAACGTTCTTGTACCGTTTGAACCATTACGGCATAAGCCGGGAAGAATTTATGGCCGCGCTGGACGGGCTGGAGGAACAGAAATGATACAACCGCAAATTGCCAATAAGGAAGTTACCCTGCATATTCTCAAAACCTTTGGGATCCGGCTGCAAAAAAAATTGGGTCAAAATTTTTTAATCGACAGCGATGTTGTGGAGCGGATCGTCGAGGCGGCCGATATTCAACCTGGAGAACAGGTGCTGGAAATTGGTCCTGGGATTGGAACCCTCACGCAAGGGTTGGCCGAAGCAGGAGCGGCGGTGACTTCCATAGAACTGGATCGCCACTTGATTGATATTTTAGCCAAAACATTAGAAGGATATGACAATGTGCGCGTGATCCATGGCGACTTTCTGAAATTGGATATTTCCCGGGAAATACCGACCGGACGCTGCAAAATTATTGCCAATTTGCCCTATTATATTACGACACCCATCATCATGAGAATTTTGGAAGAGCGGATGCCGGTTGAACTTTTGGTGACCATGGTGCAAAAAGAAGTAGCCGAACGAATGGTGGCTAGACCGGGAACCAAAGAATACGGCGCTTTATCCGTGGCCGTCCAATATTATACCGAACCGGAAATCGTATTTATTGTCCCGCCCACGGCATTTATTCCGTCGCCAGCGGTGGAATCGGCGGTAATCCGCTGTGTGATCCGCAAGCAGCCGCCGGTGGAGGTTCGACAGGAAAAAATGTTTTTCCGGGTTGTAAAAGCAGCGTTTTCGCAACGCCGCAAAACGCTGCAAAATTGTCTGAAGGCCGCTGGCCTTGCTGCAGAAACCGCAAGCCTTGTATTGGAAACAGCTGGAATCGATGGTTCCCGGCGAGGGGAAACGTTGTCATTATCGGAATTTGCAGCGGTTGCCAATGCCTGGAGTAACGTAAACCGTTAACAAAAAAAGTTCGCCGTTTGGCGAACTTTTTTTTATAGAGTGAATCCTCTTCCCAAAACCTCCGCAGCATCTTGCACGATCATGAAGGCATGGCGGTCGGTTCGCTCGACGATAAACTTTATTTTAGCGATCTGCGTTAGTTTGACAACAACAAAGATGACTTTTTTTTCCTGATGGGTAAATGCGCCTTCGCCATTGAGAAATGTGACGCCGCGGCCTACCTCATCCAAAATAGCGTTGGCAATTTCGTCGCTGACTTCCGAAATAATGATGATGGTTTTTTTGTGATTGAAGCCTTCGACGACTTTATCGGTAAGGTTCGCAGCGACGAACATGGAAAGAAGAGTGTACATGGCTGGTTTGACTCCGAATAGAATGGCGGCGACGACCATGACGCCGCAGTTGATGGCAAAGCCGACAGTGCTAATGTTGATCGCATAATATTTTTTCAAAATAGCGCCGACAATATCCGTTCCGCCAGATCCGCCATTCACCCGAAAGACCATTCCGGAACCGATGCCGGCAATGACTCCGCCGTAAATTGCAGCCAGCATGGTATCATCAATGATGTTCCAGTCAGAGATAAAACTGGTGAAATCGATTGCGGCCGCGAAGGTGAACATCCCGTACAGGGAAATAATGAAATAGTCTTTGTCCAGTAACCGGTAGGCCAGCGCGAATAACGGCAGGTTGAACAAGATGATCATAATGCCGATCGGCCATTGAAAGATAAAGAATAAAATCATGGCAATGCCGCTGACGCCGCCGCTCAAGAGATGGTGCGGGACCCAAAAAGCGTTGATCCCCAAACCGGCGATCAGGCTGCCCAGCCCGACGATAAAATAACGGAACAGTTGATTTTGCATACGTTATGCCTCCAGAGTAAGATGGGTTCAATATGATTTTAATCATATCATATTACGGGATAATTTGCGCAATGACCTGCTTATTCCTGCAGATTTCTTATATTATACCCAGCTGAAAGCTTTTTAGCAAACGCCGGTTCAAATCAAGAAGCCGGTCATTATCCTGCATGATGGGATCATGGCATTTTCTCGACAAAATTCAACATTTTTCAACTATTTACCAAAGGATTTTTATGCTTGATGACGTATATAACAATATAGTATGATGTATGAGGTACTACCAATGCCATCTGGTTTTTCATCAGACGGCAAGCAGGAGTTTTATATTCGCAGTTATTTGATAATTTGTGGATATATGATAATTAAAAATTCTATATGCAATTTTTGTATATTGGATTGGGGGAATGGTAGTTTTTTGATGAACAGAAATCAATAAGAAAGGGAAATTGTTTGGAGTTTGTCGTCATTGAGCGGGGCGTTTGCAGAGAAATTAGAAGATATAGAAACGTAAGGATCGTATTTTTATATTATTGGAGGAGGCATACACATGAAATGTTCAAAAAAATGGTTGGTATACCTGATTGCCGTTCTGACTCTTGCAATGCTGATTGTTGTCGCCGGCTGCGGTGGAAAGAAAGATAGTGACAAAGCAATGAAATACCCGACAAAGCCGATTAATATGGTTATGGCCTTTACCGCTGGGGGATCCAGTGATGTACAAGCGCGTATCATGCAAAAATACTGGGATAAGTTAGTTCCCCAGCCGTGGGTATTTCAATATAAAACCGGTGCCGGCGGCGCGATTGGTTTTTCTGAAATTGCCAAGGCAAAACCGGATGGTTATACGATCGGCGGCGTAAACGTTCCGCACATTGTGTTGCAGCCAATCGGCCAAAATGCGCAATTTTCAATTGATGACTACATTTATATTTGCCAAGTGGTCAACGATCCGCAAGCGCTGGTCGTGAATAAAAACAGCCGCTTCAAGAGCGCAAAAGAAGTAATCGAATTCGCCAAAGCAAATCCCGGCAAATTAAAAGTAGGAATAGTAGGAACTTACAGCGGTTCGCACATGGCCTTGCTGGAATGGGAAGACCAGGCCGGGATCAAGACAGCCCAAATCGTTTATAAGGGAGCAGCGGACCAGAATGCGGCCCTGCTGGGCGGCGAACTGGATGTCATGATGGGCAACGTGAATGATGTGATGCGCAGCCTTGACATGATGACGGTTCTAGCGGTTACCAGCAAGGAACGGATTAAGTTTTTGCCGGAAACTCCGACTTTCAAGGAATTGGGCATGAACGTATTCTCGGATATCCGCCGCGGGTTTGTCGTGCAAAAAGGCACCGATCCTCAGATTGTCAAATTCCTGCGGGATACATTTAAGAAGATTGCCGAAGATCCGGAATACATAAAAGACATGGAAAAAGCCGGTCAGCCGACGGAATATTTGTCCGGCGAAGACTTTGAAAAATATGTAAAAGAAAATAACGCCAATGCGCAAACACTACTGAAAAAAGTCGGCCTGGCGAAATAAGGTGTTGTGTTCCCTCAATAAGGGCAAGCGATACGCAAAATCTACAATATAGTGATGAATAAGGAGAATTCGACATGTGGGAACATATTCTTGCCGGCTTTCTTGAGACGATGCAGCCGTTTAATCTATTTTTGGCGATCGCCGGTCTGGTGGGGGGCATTGTGATTGGCGCCCTCCCCGGTCTCACCGCGACGATGGGTGTCGCGCTTATGGTGCCTGTAACGTTTGCAATGGATGCGACCAGCGGCCTGATTATGCTGGGAGCCATTTATTCCGGGGCTATTTATGGCGGCAGCAATTCGGCGATCCTGATTAACACGCCGGGCACGCCGTCCTCGGTGGCGACAACGTTTGACGGTTGGCCGATGTGTAAGAAAGGCAAGGCGGATGAAGCGTTAATTGGATCATTGACGGCTTCGTGCATCGGCGGCTTTATTGGAACATTATTTCTACTGTTTGTTGCGGCGCCGATGGCGAAACTCGCCTTGAAATTTGGCGCGCCGGAGTTCTTCTGGCTCTGCATATTCGGACTCAGCACAATTGCGGCGATGTCGGTCAACAACGTTGCCAAAGGGCTCGTTTCGGGTGCGCTAGGTTTATTGGTCAGTACGATCGGACTGGATCTGGCTTTGGGGGTGCCGCGGTTTACGTTTGGTTACTATCCATTAGTCGGAGGGATCGAAGTCATCCCGGCGATGATCGGGTTGTTTTCCTTCTCGCAGGTTATCTATTTAGTAGCCAGCAAGCAGAAATTCATTGCTGACTACAACCCTTCGCCAGGAGCGTTAAGCCGCGTGCTGAGAAAGTTTTGGACCAGCTGCAAAGTGAATTTGCTGCGCTCGTCGCTGATTGGCACGGTGGTCGGAATTCTGCCGGGAGCCGGCGGTGAGATCGCGTCCATTATTTCGTACAACGAAACGAAGCGTTGGGATAAAGATCCATCCCGGTTTGGCACCGGCGTCATCGAAGGCGTTGCCGCCAGTGAGAGCGCGAACAATGCCGTTATTGGCGGAGCGCTGGCGCCCATGCTGACCTTGGGCATTCCGGGGAGCGCCGTAGCGGCGGTCATCATGGGCGGTTTGCTGGCGCACGGCATTCAACCCGGTTTCAAAATCTTTGAATCCAGCGGCAATTTAGCATATACGTTTATTGTATCGCTGCTGGTTGTCAATGTGCTGATGTTTTTTATTGGTTTATTCCTGATCAAAGGCACGGCGCGCGTGTTGAACGTACCGGCGGCCTATATCGGTGTTGGGATTGTTGCGTTGTCGGTCATCGGTTCGTATGCAATTCGCAACAGCATGCTGGATGTGGCGATCATGGTGATCTTTGGCTTAATCGGCCACTTTGGCGGTCGGATTGGGTTAGACACCGGTACAATGGCGTTAGGGATTATTCTTGGACCGATTATTGAGGAGAATTTGAGCAAATCGATGTCGATTGCCGGCGCGGAAGGATCTGTCTTCAGCGTATTCTTTACGCACCCAATTTCCCTTGTGCTGATTATTTTCACTGTGTTTTCGGTCTCTGCCCCTGCGCTGATTGCAAAATGGCGGCTCAAATCCAATGCGCAAGGAGGCGGTCAGAATGGATAAACGGATGAGTGACCGGTTGGCAGGCCTTTTTGCGATCGTTCCGGCCATCGTTTTCTATTGGCAAGGTCGGCAACTTGCAGCGGAGAGTGTCTTGTTTCCGATGGTTTTGGAAGCCTTTTTGCTGATTATGGGCTTATACCTTCTTGGCAGAAGTTTTACCGGTGCAGGTGGAAAAACGGACGACGAGCATTTGACATACAGCCGGGCTTGGGTCATGATTGGAGCAACGGCAGTGTATTTGATCGGAATGGATTTAATAGGATTTTATGTTTCGACGAGCATCTTTTTGATTGCGGTGTCATGGTTTTTTAACGATCATGGCTATACGCTGCGGTCATTTGGCATGTCGGCTCTGTTCGGAGTAGTAATGACAGTCGCGATTTATGCTACCTTCAGCCTGTTTCTGCAAGTCCCCACGCCAGAAGGACTTTTATTCTGATCAGTGGATGAAATGGTAACAAAAAATATACAAAAATCTCCCGTTTGCGAACGGGAGATTTTTGTATAAAAAGGTTTTTTTCCATCGATGAGGAATTTAGGGAAATATAGTAGATGAGGGAGGCGATCGTTGTGGATTATACGGCAATATTATGGATGCTTTTTATCATGTTCAGCGTATGGCCGCTGCTGCGTCAGCAAGGCATAGAACGCTCCCGGCTCCGTTTGCTTCAGAGCATTGAACAAAGCAGAAATTCCCGGATGATTACGATGATTCATCGCCAGGAAGCGCTTAGTATTCTTGGGTTGCCCATTAGTCGTTATATCACGATTGAGGATTCGGAAAAAGTCTTGCGTGCGATCCGCATGACTCCGGATGACATGCCGATTGATCTAGTTTTGCACACTCCTGGCGGACTGGTATTGGCATCGGAACAAATTGCCCATGCGCTGATGCGGCATCCGGCCAAAGTGACCGTGATGGTCCCTCACTATGCAATGAGCGGCGGAACGATGGTTGCTCTGGCGGCCGACGAGATCATTATGGACTGCAATGCAGTGCTGGGGCCTGTGGATCCTCAGCTTGGACAATATCCGGCGGCTTCGATTTTAAAGGCGGTCAGCCGCAAAAGCATTGATGAGGTGGATGACGCCACACTGATTATGGCCGATATGGCAGAGAAAGCAATTCGTCAAGTGGAAGATTTCCTGGCAGAAGTCTTAGCTGACAAAATGTCGCCCGAAAAAGCCAGAGAATTGGCGCGTACATTTTCGGAAGGGAAATGGACGCACGACTACCCGATCACCTGCGACAAGCTGCGGGCCATGGAGCTGCCGATCAGCACCGCCCTGCCGGAAACAATCTATGAACTGATGGACCTCTATCCTCAGCCCGCGCAGCGCCGTCCCTCGGTAGAGTATATTCCCCTGCCGTATGAACGGGAGCGGGAACCGTTTCGTAAGCCGTTGTAAGACGATTGCAGGAATTAATTCATTCTGCCTATTGCAGAAAAACCCGGTTGTGGCGTAGAATATAATTTGGAGTATTGTATGGCAGATCAACTGAGGGGTCATTTTGCGCATTATGGAACGCGGAGGTTCGTTATGGAAAATTTGCAACACGTGAAGACAAATGAAGAATTACAGTTGGTCATCTTTCGTTTGGCAAATGAAGAATATGGATTGCCAATTGCCAAAGTTCATGAGATTAACCGGCTGTCGCCAATTACGAAATTGCCGCAGACGCCGTCTTTTATGGAGGGCGTAACGAATCTGCGCGGTAAAATCATACCGGTTTTTGATCTTCGCAAACGCTTTCAATTGCCGGTCATAGAAAATAGCGACGATACCCGGATTATCATTGTCGCGGTGAAAGACCAAGTTGTCGGGATTATCGTCGATGCAGTCAATGAAGTAATCAAATTGCCCGCATCTGCGGTGGAGCCGCCGCCGCCGGTCTTTGTACTTGACACGCAATATATTCACGGTGTAGGGAAGATGGACGACCGGCTGCTGATTTTGTTGGATATGGATAAAATTTTAAATACGCAAGAAGAAATCCTGCTGCAGGAAATGAAACGCCAATGAAAGACCGCCAAACGATCTCACTGATGGCGCATGCCAAGATTAATCTGACGCTGGATGTTTTGCACCGGAGAGATGATGGGTACCATGAAGTAAAGATGATTATGCAAAGCATCGGTTTGGCGGATACGGTAGAAATCAGCGAACAGGCAAGCGACATCACGGTCAGTACGGATTTACCCGCTCTGGCGTGTGATCAGTCCAACCTGGCCTATCGGGCGGCCGTATTGCTGCGCGAACGCTTTGCAATCCATCGCGGCGCACGTATTCATTTGATCAAGAAAATCCCGTTAGCGGCTGGGTTGGCAGGAGGAAGCAGCGATGCCGCTGCTGTTTTACGCGGATTGAACCGGTTATGGGATCTGAAATTGACGATGCAAGCGCTGCAGACCCTTGGGGCTGAATTAGGATCTGATGTCCCGTTTTGTTTGCAGGGCGGTACGATGTTAGCTGTTGGACGGGGGGAACTCCTTTCCGGCTTGCCGGAACTGCCGCCATGCTGGCTGGTATTGGCTAAACCGCCGGTGGATGTGTCGACAGCATGGGTGTATGGAAATTATCGCAATAATGAAAGCATACAACATCCGGATACCGAAAAGGTGATTCGGTGTCTGCAGGAACAAGATTTGAGCGGAGTTGCGGCCGGACTCGGCAATGTTCTGGAAACGGTAACGATACCCGCTTACCCGGAAATTGCCGCCATCAAGCGCTGTTTGCAGGAAAATGGCGCGCTGGGCGTGTTGATGTCCGGCAGCGGGCCTACTGTATTCGGGATCATGCCGGATCAGGCGCGGGCGAAGCGAGCCGCCGAACAATTAGAACAGCAGGTAAAAGCGCAGATTATCATAACAAATACTGTAACAAGGGTGGTGGGTGAGCATGGAACGACGTTTGTTGCCGATTAAACTGGATAGCTACAAACCACTTCGCGAAGTGATCAGTGAAACGCTGCGGGAAGCGATTGTTTCCGGCACTTTGCAGCCGGGCGAACGGCTGATGGAGATCCAGTTGGCTGAAGAATTGGGGGTTAGCCGGACTCCAGTTCGTGAAGCGATACGAAAGCTGGAATTAGAAGGCTTTGTGGTGATGATCCCGCGACGGGGAACGTATGTCGCCGATTTGTCAATCAAAGATGTAAATGAAGTTTTCGAAATTCGTACGGCCTTGGATATTTTGGCGGCGGGACTGGCGGTTGAGCGAATTACGGAAGAAGAGCTGGAGCAGTTGGAACGGGTTTTGGTGGAAATTGGCGAGTACATTGAACAAAATGATATCGAAAAAATCGTGGCGGCGGACAGCCGATACCATGATATATTATATCGTGCAAGCCGTAATGACCGGCTTGTGGGAATTATTAATAATCTACGGGAACAATTTACCCGGTTTCGTTCCATTTCCATGGCCTACCCGGGTCGTATCAAAAACACGGTGGAAGAACACCGTCAATTAGTAGAAGCGATTGCACAGCGGGATATCGCCCTGGCTCAGCGATTGGCTCGTGAACATATGGAAAATGCTGAGCAAACTTTGCTGCTGGACATGCAGGAACGCAGACAAAGTTGAAGTGGAGAGGAGTCTCGATAAATGGTTGATGCCATTATTCTGGCAGGCGGACATAACAGCAAACCACTCAGACGGTTTGCCTCCGAACAGTATGAGGCGTTGATCGATATCAACGGCCGGCCAATGGTAACGTATGTAGCCCAGGCTTTATCAGCCAGCCGGAATGTGGATCGGATATTTGTCGTCGGTCCAAACGGCCTCTTGGAAACATGTGACTTCCCGGACTGCACCACGATCGTTGAAAGTGGACGTACGATCATTGACACGATTGTCAGCGGCATGAAAGCCCTTGGCCATGAACGGCATGTGCTTGTCGTTACAGCGGATATTCCTTTGCTGTCGCCGCAGGCCATCGATGATTTCATTGCAAAATGCAGTCCGGTAAGTGCGGATATGTACTATCCTATCGTCAGCAAGACTGCAAATGAACAGCAGTATCCGGGCAACAAGCGTACCTATGTCCGCTTGCAGGAAGGAACATTTACAGGCGGAAATATTTTTCTGGTAAACCCAGCAATTGTAACATCCTGTCTCTATTGGGCGAAGCGAATAATCAATAATCGTAAAAATCCATTAAAGCTGGCGCACGTTCTGGGCTGGATATTTGTGTTTAAATTTTTGCTGGGCACTCTTGCATTGCAGGAAGTGGAGAACCGCGTGTCGGAATTGCTTAAAATTAACGGAATGGTTGTCGAGTCCGCTTTTCCGGAATTAGGCTTGGACGTAGATAAACCGAGTGATTTGGAATTAGTGCGGCAATTATTTGCAGAGCAGGCGTAAAAGGATTAAGACGGCATGGAAATACACGGCGTGCGCCCGTATCTCCTGTGCCGTATTTATTTTTCCATTGCGCTGAATTTTTCATATAAGCAGGAAAAAATAATTTAAAAGAGAATGTGAATAAAAATGTCTAAAGTCATGAAAACGTTCGGAGGTTTAAACCATGGAGAAAGTCCGTAAATTGGAACGGATTGTTGCTTTAACCAAAATTTTATCCCAGCGGCCGCATCGCTTGTTTCCTTTTAGTTATTTCAGTGAATTGTTTGATGTTGCAAAATCAACATTGAGTGAGGATATGCTGGTTGTTCGCCAAGTGTTGCAGAAGTATGGGCTGGGAACGTTGGAAACGATAGCCGGCGCATCCGGCGGGGTCCGTTATTTACCAAGCCCTTCACCGTCTGCTATCCATGAGTTATTGACGGAACTGGCTGCGCGCTTGTCGGCGCCGGAACGGATTATCCCGGGCGGTTATCTGTACATGTCGGATATTTTGTATACGGCACACTGGATGGAAAAGGTTGGGGAACTGTTTATGGTTCAGTTTCGCCATTTGGCGCCTGACTATATCATGACGATCGAGACAAAGGGAATTCCTCTGGCCTTTATGACGGCCCGCGCTTTTGACGTTCCATTGATCACAGTGAGGCATGGCAGCCGGGTCACAGAAGGATCTGCGGTTAGCATTAACTATGTCAGCGGTTCTTCCCGCCGTATTCAGACGATGTCACTGCCGCGGCGCGCTTTGCCGTCAAAGGCGCGCATCCTGATTATTGATGATTTCATGAAAGCCGGCGGAACGGCACTGGGCATGGTTGAATTGGCGCATGAATTTGGCGCTGAAGTAGTAGGTACGGGTGTTTTGGTCGCAACGGCCGAACCGGAGAAGAAATTGATTGCCGGTTATCAGCCGTTATTGATTTTGCATTCGGTAGATGAGCAGGTCAAGAAGGTCGATATCCGTCCGGCGTTAATGGGTGGTTAGAGATTTTTACAGCAATGGGAAGGAAGAATTTTTTCCATGTCGAATTAAATTAGGTCCGTAATGTTTTGATTACTGGTTCACACTTTATGAATAGGAGGAACATCCATGTCAGATTTAATGGCAGTGATCTTGGCTGCCGGCAAGGGGACCCGGATGAAATCCGCTTTGCCCAAAGTATTGCACCAAGTCGGCGGACGGCCAATGGTGCAGCATGTCATCGACGCCGCAGTAAAAGCCGGTGCAGCCCAAAATATTGTCGTGATCGGTTTTGGCGCCGATCAGGTTCGTGATTGTCTTGGCGATCAAACAGAATATGCGGTGCAGGAACAGCAGTTGGGAACAGGTCACGCGATACTGCAGGCGAAAAAAGCAATTGGTGATTTTTCCGGAACCATTCTGGTTCTCTGCGGCGACACGCCATTATTGCGCAGCGAAACCTTGAAAGCATTATTCCAGGCGCATTGCCAAAATCAAGCGGAAGCGACTGTATTGACAGCGCGTCTGCCAAATCCAACCGGATATGGACGGGTAATCCGAGATGACAAAGGACAGGTTTTGCGAATTGTGGAGCAAAAAGACGCTAGTCTCGCTGAATTGGCTTGCGATGAAGTCAATACCGGTATCTATTGTTTTCAAAAGGCGGCGCTGTTTTCCGCATTGGATCAAATAACCTGTGAAAATCAACAGGGCGAGTACTATCTCACAGATGTCCTGGAGATTTTGGTTGCTGATGGAAGCCGCGTAGGCGCAGTACCGGTTGGGGATAATCAAGAGATGTTGGGAATCAATTCTCGTGTTCAGTTAGCTGAGGCGGAAAAAATCTTGCGCAGCCGGACATTAACCGAATTGATGGATAATGGCGTTACCATTATGGATCCTGCCAGTACCTTTGTTGATGCCGGAGTCAGTGTAGGACCGGATACGGTGATTTATCCGTTTACTTGGCTGGAAGGCAGCACGGTAATTGGTGCAAATTGCCAAATTGGGCCGAATACCCGCTTGCAGAATGCGGTAATCGGCGATGACACGACGATCCACTTTTCCTACGGGCACGATTGCCATGTAGGCGATCATGCAACGTTAGGGCCATATGTCCATCTTCGTCCGGGAGCGGACTTGGGACCGGGCGTGAAAGTCGGCAACTTCGTAGAAGTGAAAAACTCTCATGTCGGCGCGAACAGCAAACTGCCGCACCTGAGCTATATCGGTGACACGGATATAGGTGAACGGGTGAATATTGGCTGCGGAACGGTTACCGTCAACTATGACGGTCTGAAAAAACACCGCACCACGATCGAAGATGACGCGTTTATTGGCTGTAATTCCAATTTGGTAGCTCCGGTTACGGTGTGTAAAGGCGCTTATGTTGGCGCCGGATCAACGATAACCAAAGAAGTGCCGGCGCATGCGCTTGGCGTGGCAAGGGCCCGCCAGACCAATCTTACCGGCTGGGTTGATAAACGGATAAAGTAATATGGAGGTCATAAAACGTGTTGGATGATAACAAACGACTGCGAATTTTTACAGGGAATGCGAACCCTGCACTAGCCAAGGAAATTGCTGATCACCTGGGAATTGGCCTGGGAGATGCTTTTGTCGGCCGTTTTAACAATGGGGAAATTCAGGTTATGATTGATGAAAGCGTTCGAGGCAAGGATATTTTTATTGTGCAGCCGACCTGTCAGCCGGTCAACGATAATATCATGGAACTATTAATTATGGCAGATGCCATGAAACGGGCTTCCGCCCGCCATATCACTGCGGTTCTTCCTTATTACGGGTATGCCCGTCAAGACAGAAAAACCAGAGGCCGTGAACCAATTTCCGCAAAACTCATGGCGGACTTGATGACCATCGCCGGTGTTACCCGCATGGTGACAATGGACTTGCATGCCGGCCAGATCCAGGGCTTCTTCGATATTCCGGTGGATCATCTGCCGGGGGTGCCTATCCTCGCTGATTACCTTGTATCGAAGAAAATCGAAGATTTAGTGGTCGTATCGCCTGACTTGGGCGGAGTGACGCGTACCCGGCAACTGGCTGACCGGCTGCAGGCGCCGATTGCGATCATCGAAAAACGCCGTCCGGCTCCGGGTGTTGCGGAAGTCATGAATTTAATCGGCAGTGTAGCAGGCAAGACTGCTGTTCTGGTAGATGATATTGTCGATACTGCGGGCTCTTTGACGGAAGCTGCGAGAGCGCTTGAAGCGGCTGGAGCAAAAGAGGTATATGCTTGCTGTACACACGCCGTATTAAGCGATCCTGCCGTGCAGCGCATTGAGGCTTCGAATATCCGCGAATTGATTGTTACGAATACCATTCCTCTTGCACCGGAAAAGAGAACTCCCAAAATCACCGTATTGTCAGTAGCACCGCTGTTGGGTGAAGCAATTATCCGTATTTTTGGCGAACTATCCGTCAGCAAACTGTTTGACGTTTGATTAACAGGCATCAAGACACTAAGATATGAAAAACGCCTCTTTTGGCCATAGGGCAAAAGAGGCGTTTTTGACGAGTAATTGTTTTGCGTAACTGGTGAAGAAGGGTTGGTGATGAAAACGGTGAGACAAAAAATAGCGTTTTTGGCTCCGTTTCATGAATTGGCTGAAACTGTTCGAAAAGTTGCTGAAGAACAGGATGAAGATATCATGGTTTTTACGGGCGTAGAAAATTATCCAGGGATTGATGAAATTGAGAAACAAGGCTTTGACGCCATTATTACCCGTGGGCCAATGGTAAACATGTTACGGTCAAAAACAAATATTCCAGTTATCCGCTGCGATCCATCAGGATACGATCTTTTCAAAGCATTTGCAGAAGCAAAACTATATGACTCAACAATTGGCTTGATCACTTCTTGGCAATTATCATTTGATAAAGCCGAGATTGAAAATTTTTTAGACATTTCTGTTTGGATTTCGAACATGTGCAATAACCGCGAGGATATATATAAAGAAGTTTCCTCAGCCGTTTCATTAGGGATAAAAGTGGTTGTCGGAGGAACAATTACGGCAGAAGCGGCACCGCAGTTTGGCATACGGTGCGCAAAACTACTTACCGGAAAAGAAACGATTATCGAAAGTATTGAGAAAGCCAAAGAAACCGTTCGAGTAAGCCGTGAAAAACAAGCAGAGGCAGAACGGCTTAAAATCATTCTAAACTTAGAGCAAAATGGAATTGTGTCGATCGATGAACAAAAAATCGTTACTGTATTTAATTCGGCGGCAGAAGAAATAACAGGCATTAAGAAAGATGAAATTATAGGAAAGTCGATTGAGCAATATCTTCCTGATAGCCCAATATTGGAAAATTTACAAACAGCCAAAAGCACCTTTGGAGAAATTGTAACGTTTGACTCAGTAAAAGCTGTAAATAACCGAGTCCCGATTCTTGTGAATGATCGTGTTGTGGGCGTTGTATCGACATACCAAGAGATAAACAAGCTGCAAGAAATTGAAGCAAAAGTGAGAAAAGAAATCCATAAAAAAGGGTTTGTTGCCAAATACGCGATGGATAATCTTTTTAGTAAGTCGAAAAAATTCAAAGACACGATCGTTGCTGCAAAACAGTATGCAAGTACGGATTCAACCATTCTTATCATTGGAGAAACGGGTACAGGAAAAGGATTATTAGCGCAAGGAATTCATTTGGCAAGCAACAGAGCGTCAGGACCATTTGTCGCTGTCAATTGCAGCGCTCTTCCGGAAAGTCTTTTGGAGAGTGAATTGTTCGGCTATGAAGAAGGTGCGTTTACGGGCGCAAGACGGCGTGGTAAACAGGGATTGTTTGAGCTAGCTCATAAAGGAACCATTTTTTTGGATGAAATTGCTGGAACTAGTCTGCACATGCAAGCTCGGCTGTTGCGAGTGGTAGAAGAAAAAGAGGTTATGCGTGTCGGTGGAGATCAAATGCTTCCTTTGGATGTGCGGATTATTGCAGCTTCCAATCAGGATTTACGCAAATCCAGCGCTGATGGGCTTTTTCGGCCGGACTTATTTTACCGGTTGAACGTTCTAAGCTTAAAATTACCGCCGCTCCGGGAAAGAAAAGAAGATATTATTCATCTTTATCGTTATTTTCTGCGCTTGATGAAAGTGAGCGTGCATACCATCGAAACCATTCTAGACCCATATTTCTCACAAACTCTATCCGACTATTCCTGGCCAGGTAATGTTCGAGAATTAGAGCACTTTGCCGAAAAAACGGCAGCTCTTTCCAGGATACCTTCTGTTCCTTTGGAAAGTGTAAAAAACAATCTAATCGCAGAGCTTCTCGAAGAAGAAAGAATAGAGAATGAGGACAATGAAAATAACGGCTTTTTTGTGCAAATTGGATCGATGGAGGAGATGGAAGCAGAAATCATTGCGAAGTTATATAGAAAGTATCGCGGGAACAAAGTGCGTTTGGCGAAACAGCTGAAAATTAGCCGGACAACATTATGGAAAAAATTAGATAGCATTTTAAACGATGCAAAGTTGAACGAGAAAAACAATAATTAATGAACTGAATGTTCATTAATTGAACTGAGCAAAAAACGCTTGAGTGATGAAAGATGGCTCCAATGCAGTAGTGGAGCCATCTTTTTTTTGCTGACCAGTTGGCATAGCATTTGCATTATCTTAGATTAGTCGAAGTATTATCTAATGAATTCTACTGTGTCAATAATTGGGGGGATTGCTGCAATTCATTTAGAACAAAGGGCAAAAATTAAGTAAATCATATTTTGTAAGGAGGAATATTTTTGACTATCAACGAGATGAAAGCGGATATATTAATTATTGGCGGCGGGAGTGCCGGTTGCATGGCGGCGATTCGGGCAAAAGAAATCAATCCGAGCCTAAAGGTTGTTGTATTTGAAAAAGGAGATTTTAAACGGGGCGGCACTATTGCCATGGGGATGGACGCGCTCAATATTGTTTCCATCCCGGGCGGTGATTCTCCGGAAGCCTATGTTGAAACTGTTGGTTCGACGGTCGATGGAATCCTCGATCAAAAACCAAGCCTTGTCATGGCGCAGCGGAGCTATGAATTAATGCGAAAATTGGAAAGCTGGGGCGCGCGTTTCCGCAAAGATGCAAATGGCAATTACGAAATGTTAAAAATTCACCCCAAAGGCAAATTTTGCGCCGGAATGGACGAGCCCGATTTAAAAGTAATATTGGCGAAAAAAGCGGAATCTCTGGGCGTTGAAGTAGTAAATAGAACGATTGCGACCTCTTTGCTGAAAAGTGAACATGTGGTCACCGGCGCTACCGGTTTGAACTTGCGAACGGGCGAATTTGTGGTTTGCAGCGCAAAATCCACAATCATTACTAATGGCGGTTGTTCGCGCTTCATGATGCCCCACTCCGGACATCCGTTTGGAACCTACGATTACCCCGGAAACACAGGTGACGGCTGGGCTATGGCCTATCGTGCAGGGGCAAAACTGACCGGCTTTGAATTTACAAGCAATGCCCCGCTGATTAAAGATATTGCTTGCCCGCTTTTATATATTACGCTGACAAGAGGTGCTCATATTATTAATGGTTTGGGGCAGCGGATTGATAATGAAGGCGATATTGGCGTTCATGCCATGTTAAGAGAGTTTAATGAAGGCAGAGGACCTGTCCTTATAAAAATGGATCATCTCCCGGAAGAAAAAATCAAAGAAATTGAGGAAATCCTCTTTACGACGGAACGACCAATTCAAAAACGCTTTTTCGAACAGCGCGGCATCGATTTCCGCAAACAGCCGATAGAGTTGTTTCCGACCGAATACTTCCTGTGTGGCGGACATGGTTCAGCGGGTCTTGTAGTTGATGAACATGCGGCAACAAGCGTAGAAGGGCTTTATGCTGCCGGGGATGCGGCTTCCGTTCCCAGGCAGCACCTTACAGGGGCCTTTGTTTTTGGTGAAGTTGCAGCGGAAAAAGCCGCAGCTCGCGCGGTATCGCTGGATTGGCCCTGCGCGACCCAAGCGCAGATTGCGGCGGAAAGGAACCGTGTATTTTCACCGTTGAGCGAGGAACCATCACCGCTGGATCTAGCGGAATTCGAACAAAAAGTCCGACAAACTGCCGGTGATTATGCCGTTCCGCCAAAAAATGAATGGAAATTAAAAAATGCGATTAAATGGATGACGCATTTCAAAGAAGAATTAAAAGCGCTGAAGGCTGCCGATTTCCATGAATTGGCCAAAATTTTAGAAATTGAATCGATCATTTATTGCATTGAATTATCTGCAATTGCTTCGAACGCCCGCAAGGAAAGCCGCTGGGGTTCATATCATTATCGCAGCGATTATCCGGAAAAAAATGATGCGGAATGGAAAAAACATATCATCCTTCAAGCGGGAAATATTCCTGGTGAAACACTCGTTTCCTTCCAGGATATTGAAAGGAGCGTGCTGTAATGTCAAAAATCGTGGATAAAGAATTGGTGAAAGTCAACAAAGAATTGTGTGCAAGGTGCGGAATTTGCATAGACCGCTGTCCATTGGATTGTTTACATCCGGATAAAGATGGGGTACCCTATATGAAATACAAAGATTGCTGGTATTGCGGGGTATGTGAATATGAATGCCCCTTCAATGCCATTACCATCCAATTGCCATATCTCGTAAGATGATTTTGAAATACAGGGATGATAGGAAAAGCAAAAGCGAGATTTTTTAGGGAGGGCTGGCTATGTTTAAGTGGAAAACACGTTATATTGCGTTAAGTATCATTTTTTTCTCTTCGGTGGTGATGGGGCTGGACCGGATGATCATTTCCACGGCGATCCCCTATATGGCGAAAGACTTAGGTCTTTCGCCGGTACAGATGGGAGCGGCGATGAGCGCATTTTTTATTGGTTATACCACGCTCCAGATTCCGGGTGGTATATTAGTTCATAAATTTGGTCCCCGTAAGATTATGCTATGGGGGATAGCTTGGTGGACGGCGTTTACCGTGTTCACTGGAGCGATAGGATCATTTGTTTCCATGATTATAGTGCGGGCGTTATTTGGCGCGGGTGAAGGCGTTTTCCCTGCAGCGGCATTTCAAACACTTGCCAACTGGTTTCCCAAAAAAGAACGCGGCACAGCAGTATCAATTATGACCTCGTGCAGCGCTTGGGGCCCGGCTCTTGCTCCAATCATAGCGGCATTAATTATATCTGCCTATGGATGGCGGGAAACCTTTTATTTCATGGCACTCCCCGGGATCGTGCTGATCATCTGGATCTGGTACTCATTAACCGATGATCCTGCGCAAAAGAAAGGAATTTCCGCTCAGGAACTGGCGGAAATACGCGAAGAAGTTACGCCGCAAACACTCTCGGAAGCGAAGTATTCTTTGTGGCAGGTACTTAGGGTTCCTGCAGTCTGGCAGTCTTGTCTGATTTTATTTCTTTTTGACATCGGGATCTGGGGTTTTAGAACATGGCTTCCAACCTACTTGGTCCAAGCTCGGGGTTTTTCGCTGATGAAGATGGGCGTTGTCGCCTCGCTTCCATTTTTTGCCGGCGGGATTGGTTATATTGTCGGCGGGTGGCTTTCGGATAAGATTTTTCCCAATAACCGCAAAGCGCCAATCATTATCTGCCAATGGATCTCTGCCATTTTCCTTTATCTGACCTTTGTTACAGAATCGCCTTCTTTGCTGGTGGCATGGCTCACTTGCGCCGGATTTTTCCTGTGTGTTGCCTTTGGCGCTTTTTGGGCATTGCCGATGATTACTCTTTCGAAATCAATCACGGGGCGGGGTATGAGTATCATTAATACCGGCGGGCAAATCGCCGGCGCATCGGCTCCGCTCATAATCGGGTTTCTAGTGCAAACTTCCGGCGGCGGTTTCGGCACAACCTTTGGATTTATGATTGCCGGCGTACTTCTTTCATCCCTATTTGCTTTAATGGTAAAAACCAAGAGATCAGAGGAACATGCTAAAGCAGTATAGATAAGGAGCGATAAAATGGAGATTTTTAAACGACTCGAAGAACATAATTATGAAGAACTGATCATGTGCCACGATAAAGCATCTGGCCTGAAAGCGATCATCTGCATTCATGACACCACGCTTGGCCCTGGAGTTGGGGGAACACGCATGTGGAATTACCCAACCGAAGAGGAAGCGCTGACAGATGTTTTGCGGTTGGCGCGCGGTATGACGTATAAAAACGCCGTAGCGGGGCTGAATGCCGGAGGCTGTAAGGGCGTGATTATCGCCGATCCCAAGAAAGATAAAAGCGAAGCCTTGTTTCGCGCCTACGGTCGCTTTGTCCAAAGTCTGAACGGTCGTTTCAATACTGGCGAAGATGTCGGGATTAGTCTTGCGGATCTGGAATATGTGAACATGGAAACCGATTTTATTGTTGGCCGCGAATCTACCAGCGGAGACCCGGGACCGGTTACCGGCTTTGGCGTATTTCGCGGCATCGAGGCCTGCGCACAGGAAGTTTGGGGAAGCGAAGTATTATCAGACAAAACGGTAGCTGTGCAGGGCCTTGGGCATGTAGGCTATGCCTTGTGCGAATATTTGCATGAAAAAGGTGCAAAATTAATTGTTGCCGACATTAATGAAAAGATGGTGCAGCAGGCGATTGACAAGTTTGGCGCCGAAGCAGTAAAACCGGAAGAAATATATGGGGTGCAATGCGATATTTTTGCGCCATGCGCTTTAGGCGCAGTGATTAATGATGTGACCATTCCGCAATTAAAATGCAAAATCATTGCCGGCTCGGCCAACAATCAAATGAAAGAAGCGCGTCATGGCGAAATTGTCCATGAAAAAGGGATTCTCTATGCGCCTGACTATGTGATTAATGCCGGAGGCGTAATCAACGTGTACCAAGACATATGCGAAGGCGATTATAAACGGACACAGACATTGCAGCAAATCAGCAGGATTTATGACAGCATTGAGAAAGTGATTGCCATTTCGAAACGGGACAATATTTCCACTTATAAAGCCGCTGATATTATGGCGGAAGAGCGTATTCAGTCAATCCGCAATATTAATCGAATCGTTGGCCGCCGACAATAGGTCACATGAGTAGACAATATTGAGATACGTCAGTAAAAAAACTTTCGGTTAAGCGAAATGCTCAACCGAAAGTTTTTTTTGTGAATGCAATTAGGTATAACTATTACTCATATTTCTTCCGCTTCAATTAATTTATCCAATAACTGCGGCTTTCGAAGAATAATGGAATTTTTCTCTCTTTTTACAATGTTCATATGTTCTAGCTCGCTGATATACCGTGCAATGTTTGAACGATGAACGCCGGTGATGGAAGACATTTCTGTCCCAGTCAAAATTTTTTTAATATAGACCTCGTTATCCGTAAGGTTTGTGCCATAGGCTTTGGCTAACTGCTGCAACAACGTGTAAACTTTGCTTTTGCTGGATTTTTTATCTTGTATCAGCAACGTATCCATACAATACTCGATCTTTGTATAGAGTTGTTCAAGGTAGTAATCCAGGCATTGCCGGTCCTTCATCATAAAGTCAATAAAAATATCTTTTTTTATGATGAGAATCTCTGTCGGTTTTATGGCAACCGCTTCTTTATAAAAACATTTTCTAAAAGAAGAAATAACGGAGTTTTCATCCAAAAACCAAATCAGTTTTTCTTCTCCATCTGCGTTTGCGATGGAGATTTTCAGTATGCCTCGTGTGATATAGCCAATCATTGGGTCATTGGTATCGGGGCAAAATCCGGCTCCTTTTTGGAGTAGGACGTGGTGATGCGCGTTTTCCGTAAATACTTTTGCTATTGCTTTGTTCCCGCGGATAAAAGGATTGGCTTTACTGAAATTATTTCTTGTTTCTGCATCGTCCATTCGCTTCACCCCCATGGTATATCTTTTAGCACACCTTGATAGGATAATATCTCAGCTATACACACGGTATATTCAGCACAAAAAAAATCATTGGCATGAATTCTCGTTGAAGGAATAAGTTCATTACAAGAGGCGTTGAGAAGAGTTTTTGATATCCAGTTTAGTATAATAGATTTCGAATATTTTTGCAAAAGTTGTTCTGCGCAACATTCTGAATAATAGCAAATATTATAATAGAAATAAATATGATATGGTTTTCACTTAAAGCAAATATTTTTAAATTCGTAAATCGATACTTGAAAAATGAAGCATTTGCTGATATGAACGAAACTTGAAAATGTTAGGACTCCCTTGTGTAAATTGTCTTTCGTCTATTCGTAATAAAAAGGACAATATTTTGATTTGGAAGGAGGAAAGTCAGAATAAACAGAAAAAACGAAACGGAATTTGAAATAAAGGGGGATATTATGTCTGAGCCATTAGAAGCAAAAAAAAGCAGTTTGGAACAAAAAGCGGACGAAGCGGAATTTCAAATGCCACGATGGAAGGCCAATTTTTGGTACATCATCCTTTGGGTGACCATGTTACTCGACATGATTGACAGACAAGCCGTGAACGCCGTCTTGCCCATATTGAAAAAAGAATTTGCCTTAACGGATGCGCAAGGAGGTTTCGTTGGTTCGATCGTTGGCCTTACCATGGCGCTGCTGGTTTTCCCTGTATCGGTTCTGTGCGACCGATGGAGCAGAAGGAAAATGGTTTCGATAATGGTTGCGTGCTGGAGCGTGGCAACCTATATTACCGGGATCGCCAAGAGTTATCAAACTCTGCTTTTGGGCCGCTTAGCGGTAGGCGTTGGCGAGGCGGGGTATGGGCCGGCAGCTTTTGCATTGATCAGCGCCTGGTACCCGAAAAAACTCCGTGGAACAATGTTAGGTATGTTTCACGCAGCTACGCCGATTGGACACGCTGTAGGGATTGCGCTTGCAGGCTACATCGCCTATCACTACGGCTGGCGGACCGTATTTGGCATATTGGCCGTGCCGGGCTTGATTTTGGCGGTTTTATTATGGTTCTTGCCCGACTTTAAAGCAAAGAAAGTAGAAGAGGGATCGGAAAAGGAAGTAAAAACCTCACTGAAAGAAGTGCTGAGTTATATTTTTCACACAAAGACCGTCTTGACACTTTTTCTGATCGGGGTATCGGTGTTCATTGTACAGAATACTTTCCAAATTTGGGGCGTAACCTATTTTGTGCGAACGTTCGGCATGAACGTGAAAGAGGCCGGGGCAGTCATAGGGATGGTGGGATTGCTTAGCTTTATGGGCGCGCCGTTTGCAGGCTGGTTGGGGGATCGTTTGCTTCGCTACACTGCGCGCGGGCGGATGGTAGTTGCGTTAATACTGGCAATATTATTCATGGTGTTTATGATCCTGGCCTTAAACAGCAAAGAGTACAACTATGTATTTGCTTTCTGGACCATTGCCTGGTTCTGTATGCCGGGGATCCAAATCAGCGCGTACACTGCAATGCAGGATTTGGTTCCGCCGTACTGCAGAGGAATCGCCTTTGCTTTCGTACCGATTTGCAATCAGCTTCTGGTTGGGGTTTGGGCGCCAATGGTTGCCGGGCTGATGTCGGATAAATTTGGACTGAATTATTCACTCCAAGTCATAACCGGCACATCGTTTGTGCTGACAATTTTCTTTGTTTTCCTGGCCATGAAATTTTACAATCGGGATTTGCAGCGGATTGAAGCGCTCGGGACGTTTAAGCTGGACCGCGGATAAAAAACAAGAACGTTCCTGCGCTGATCATAATAAGTAAAAAAGAATAATAAATTACTTTAAGGGAGGAAACTTGACAATGAAGTGTGAAAACAAAGCCCAAAAAGCGATTATGTTAGGATTGGACGGTGCCGATCCCGTCCTTATGCAACGGTTTTTTTCAGAAGGATACTTGCCTAATTTACAAAAAGTAGTTGAAATGGGTGCTGCCAGAGAAGATTTGTCCATGCTTGGCGCAATGCCGACAATTACACCGCCCAACTGGGCGAGCTTATCCACGGGGGCATGGCCGGGAACTCATGGGATTACTTGCTTTTGGAACCACACCAGCGGGAAGCCTTTGCTGGAACTGGAGCATGGATTTAATTCGAAATTGTCGGAAGCCGAATTTATCTGGGATGCGGCAGACCGTGCCGGAAAGAAATCGATTGTTTTCAATTATCCCACTGGTTGGCCGGCAAGTAATGAAAATTTAATTGTTGTCGATGGAACCGGAATCAATGCAAATACCAAAGGGTTTATCGATTTTGAAAAAATTTATCGTTGTAAGGCAGGAGCTTTCCCCGTGAATATTCTATTTCATGATGGAGATCAAAGCGGCGTGAATTGCATGGTTGAAGGTGAAGTCGACGTTAAGCAGTTTGATGTCGACACCGATCAGCAGAAACCATCCGATCAAGATCTTGCTAACGCGACACCGGGGGGCGGGAAAATACAGATTGGTGCAAATTCCCGCGTGACGAAAGAAGTGGCGCAAGTCGATTATGTCGACACCGCGATCAAACCCTGCAAAGGCTGGAAAAATGAAATTGCCACCGCCAGGGAGGTCGTTTTGCCGGTAAACACCGGAAATCAAGTCCGCTATGGGCTATTGATAGCCGAAGATGGCGTGAACTACAACAAACTGGAGATTTATACAAGTAAAAAAGATGAGAAACCAATTGGCGTTGTTTATTCTGGTCAGTGGAGTGACTGGATATACGATAGTTTTAAAATTGATGGCAGGGAAGTTCCTGTTGCTTACAAACTGAAGATCATGCAGTTGGCAAAAGATGCCAGCGAGATGGACTTATATTACTCTTTTGCCCTTGACCTTGAGTCGCAAAAATATTTTCATCCGCATGAACTCGGCCCTAAAATGTATAAGGAAGTCGGACCAATGGTACACATGTCTAACTGCGGTTTGGATGATATCCAGATTGAAACACAGGCAGCCATGTATGAGTGGTACGGTAAAGCGCTGAAATACTTGACGTCAAACAATGAGTGGGCGCTTCTTTATGCACATGCGCACGCACTTGATTTTTGCAATCATAATTATCAGTGCAAAGTGTTGGAAGAGTACGGGCCAAATTATAAGTATTACTTGTATGACGTCGTATTAAAATACTATGAAATGTCCGATAAGCTGGTTGGTGATGTATTGGCAATGATGGATGAAGACACGGTTCTTTTTATTACCTCCGATCACGGTGGAATGAGCAAGGAGTTCGGCTGCGAGATTCCTTTATTGGGAGATCCCTGGAGTGTCGGTGGAAAGCTGTTTGAAGATATGGGTTACCTGGTTATCAAAAGAGATGAGAAGGGCAAGGCGGAAATTGACTGGGACAAAACAACTGCGATTAGCCAGCGCTCAGGGTATATCTATGTTAACCTGAAAGGACGAGAGCCGCATGGCTGTGTAGAACCGGAACAATATGATGAATTGGTGGAGAAAATTATTGATGATCTTATGACGTATCGCGATCCGGAAAACGGTCGTCGTCCTTTTGCTCTTGCCCTGCGCAAGCAAGACATGCCGATCATCGGACTGGGAGGCGATCACGTCGGCGATGTCTACTTCACTTTTAATCCAAACTGGACAAGAGTTCATGGAACATCTTTAACAACTCACGAATACAAAGGAACATCGGTTAATTGCTTATTTATGATGACCGGAGCAGGAGTGAAAAAGGGTGAAAAGCTAAAAAGAACTGTGCGTATTGTTGACGTCGTTCCAACGATATGTGAATTAACCGGAATTCCGACTCCGGCGAATGTAGAAGGCGGAGTGATCTATCAGGGTTTAGAAGGCTAAAATGCGGCTCCCTGTCCTCGGATTTTCACACACAATTGGAGGACAGGGAGCTTTCGTATGATGAGCTAAGAGGGGGAGGAAGAGCGATGACCGTATATGATTTGCTAATTCTCGGCGGCGGTCCGGCAGGTCTTGCAGCCGGAATATATGGCGGAAGAGCTAAGTTCAAAACAGCAGTGATTGAAAAAGGAGTTTTAGGCGGCACGGTTTACACTACTCGTGAAATTGTCAATTATCCAGGGTCGTTCAAAGAAGTCAGCGGTCCGGATTTGATGAAAGAATGGGCAGAACACGCCAAACATTTTGGGACCGAGTTCATCAAAAGCGAAGTTGTCGATGTTGAACTTGAAGGAGAAATAAAAATAGTAAAAACAAAAAAAGGAGATGAATATCGGGCGAAAGCGATTATATTGGCGACCGGCAGTGAGCCGCGGATGCTGAATGTACCGGGGGAACGGAAGTTCAGGGGAGACGGTGTATCGTATTGTGCTACCTGCGACGCTGATTTTTATTCCGGGTTAGAAATTATCGTAGTCGGAAACGGGGATGCAGCCATTGAAGAAGCCATGTATCTAACACGGTTTGTCAGCAAAGTCACGGTCATCGTGATCCATGATGTTGGGATCGTAGATTGCAATAAGAACAGTGCGGAACGAGCGTTTGAGAATCCGAAAATTGAATTTCTTTGGAATTCAGTCGTAAATGAGATCAAAGGGGCGGATGGTGTCGACGCGGTTGTTGTGAAAAATTTAAAAACCGGTATTTTAACGGAAGTCAGTGCCAGCGGTATCTTTATCTATGTAGGTATGATTCCGCGCACTCAATTTTTGCAAGAAAAAATAAAGATGGATTCCAGGGGTTATGTCCTTGCTAATGAAAAGATGGAAACTTCGATCGACGGTGTTTTTGTTGCCGGAGACGTACGGGATAAATATCTGCGTCAGGTGGTTACTGCGGCAAGTGATGGGGCGACTGCGGTAGTGGCGGCGGAACGGTATCTGTTGGAAGAAGAGGCATTCAAAGAACAAATTGTTGCAGCAAAATCGCCGGTATTATTGGCTTTTTGGAACCCGACCGATGCAAAAAGCATTCATGCCCTGGCGAACCTTGAGAAAAGTGCAGAGGAACTCAGCGGCAAAATGAAGTTGGTGAAAGTAGACGTGTACAAAAATCAGCGTCTCGCGAAACGATATGCTGTAAAGAATACCCCGGCAGTGCTGCTTTTAAAAGAAGGCAAGGTCTGGGCAGACTTCACAGGATTTATCCAAGAAGACGCGTTAACAGAAAAAATCGCCGAACTGATCGGCTAAAATATTTGAAAGCTGGAGGATAATTGATGGAACAAGAGAACCGTCTAAAGCCAAAATTGTTTACAATGGAGAGTGAAAATATTATCTCTTTGACAGATAGCAATTTCGACGAAGAGACTTATGAAAGCGAATTGCCGGCATTGGTGATGTTTGGTGCGGAGCGTTGTGCGCAGTGCAAGGAAGAATTACCCATGATAGAAGAAATTGCCGGAGAATATAAAGGAAGAGTAAAAGTTTGCTGGATAGAAGTCGATCAATATCCAACACTGCAGCAGCGTTTGAGACTGCGCGGGATACCTAATTTGCTTTTGTTTAAAGACGGTGCCGTAGAAGGCCGATTAGGCGGCTTGCGGGAAAAAGATGAAGTTGTAGAAATGTTGGAAAATGTAATTTAGCGTGAAAAGGGATATTTCAACAGCCTCGAAAGGACGCGAAAACCGCGTCCTTTTATTTTGGCCAGAATATGATATAATCAAAGCGGGACGGTGGGAATATGGAGCAACGAGAATTTTCTGTAGGACAAGCGAATAAAGCAGATATTCCGGCGATTGCTGCCATTTTCACCGATAGTTTCCGGGAAAGCGTATTGCACCATTGCGGACGATTGCCCAAGCCGCAGGCAATGGAAGATGTGTTCACTCTGGTCTATGAGGCGGAACCAACGGCTGCCTTTGTGGCCCGGGACTTGAATGGAGCTGTCATTGGCTATTGCTTTGCGCCGTCGGCGTTGCCATCGCTGTGGAAAAGAGCGGTATTGAACGGCCATCTCTTGAAGTGGACCTGGCGTTGGCTGACCGGCCGCTATGGGATCGGTTTTCATCCGGTGAAAGTTTTGTTTTTGAATAAGCTTGCTTTTTTACATTCGGCGATGACGCCCACGAAAGCCGCTGATGCACGGATTCTGTCGATTGCGGTTGCCGATGCATGGCGCGGTCATGGAATTGCCGGAGCATTGATGGATTTGGCTGACCAGTACTTTCGCAGCCGACGTGTTCGCCGTGTTCGGCTGGAAGTCCGGCCTGACAATGAAGCTGCAGTCCGCCTATATAGGCACAAAGGGTATGTTGATGGGGGCGTTACACAGGATTCGCAGGGTCCATGGCTGATATTGTTTAAAGAAATGGAGTAGAAGAAAGAAATGTTTGAAGGCAACGTGCGCCTGATCAGTATGCTTGGCGTGTTAACGGTGATTGTTATTGCCAGCCTGATGCTGGATTATTTTCATATTTTGCGCCGGCCGGTGCGAATTTCCATGGGGATTGCGCTGTTGGCAATGGGCGCCGGAGCAGTGCTGACTCTTGGGGCAGTATTGCCGGACAATCACTTCTACGGTCAGGTGTGCGCGCAAGTGCAAACGAAGCACAAGGTGGTAGCGCTGACCTTCGATGATGGACCCTATTCACCTTATACGGAACAGATATTGGACATCTTACAGGAGCGCAACGTACCTGCCACATTTTTTTTGGTGGGGTCGAATGCTGCAAAACATCCCCAGTTAGTAAAGCGGATTGTCGATGAAGGACATCAAATTGGCAACCATACTTATACGCATGTGGATTTACTAAAATTAGACCGCGCGCAGGCGATTGAGGAAATTGACCGAACCAATGCCGTATTGAAGTCAGAAGTCGGGTTTGTTCCGCATGTTGCCCGGCCGCCGCATGGATTTCGTGATCCGGCGATCATGGATGTAATGGCCAGCCGCGGCTTATCTGTGGTGGAATGGTCGGTAATGAGCAAAGATTGGACCAACCCGGGCGAAGAAGCGATTGTGGAACGAACCATAAATAAAGTAAAGAACGGCTCTATCGTCTTATTGCATGACGGCGATGGAATTGCAGCGAAAGCCGACCGCAGCCAGACGGTTGCGGCGACCCGGAAGATCATTGAGAAATTACAGGCGCAAGGGTACCGCTTTGTTACTGTAGATGAAATTTTAAAATCCAGGGAGGCAAAATGAAGTTGATCGTCGGTCTGGGTAATCCCGGATCTCAATATAGTGCAACCCGCCATAATGTGGGTTTTTTGGCGGTTGAGGAATTGGCGAAACGTTGGGGCATAACCGCTTGGCGCAATCGCTCGGACGCGATGGTGGCGGAAAATCGCCGGCCGGAGCAGATTTTATTGGTAAAACCGTTATCTTTCATGAACCTCAGCGGCGTGCCGGTGAGGGATTTGGCGCGTTTTTATAAAGTACCGGTGCAGGATATCATTGTGATCTGTGATGATTTGGATTTGGCGGTGGGCAGGCTGCGCTTGCGGCCGAATGGCGGAACCGGAGGGCATCGCGGGTTGGAATCTCTGCTGGTGCATCTGGGCGATAATTCGTTTTCGCGGGTTCGGATCGGGATTGGGCGCCCGCCCAAAGGCTGGGAAACGGCTGACTATGTTCTTGGCCGTTTCACGCCGCAGGAAGTTCCTGTGATGGCGGAAACGATCGTCAAGGCGGCACAAGCCATCGAATGCATTTTGGACCAAGGTCTTACTGCGGCGATGAATGGCTACAATCGTTGATTTTACAGGTGGAGGCTATAGAATGTTGACTGCGTTATACGCGGATAAAAAAGGGGAAATATATGATGCGCCCGGGTATGCGCCTGCGGGGCGGGTTGGCGACCACATTGCGCCGCTCAAGCCGGAAGAGTTGATCCCGCTGCCAGAGGGCACGGAACTGATGTATCTTCCGGGACGCAGTGCGGTTACGGTGAAAAAGGGAAAGGTCACGGTGCTGCCGGGAGAGGCATTTGCGGTCGCCGCGATGCTGCCGGTAGGCTATACCCGCACCCATTTGCCCGCTTTCCGGCGCTTGGCCGGAGCGCCGGTGCTGCCGCTATACGGTTATACGGCAGTTGCTTTGTACCGGGATCAGATGTGTGTCGCCGCAGTGCAAAGCGAAGATAACGCGAAGTGGCATCCATACCGTTACAATACGCGTGATTTGGCCAAAAAAGTCGCGGCGGTCCGCCGCAAACTGCCGCAAAACAGGATTGTTGAGCAACTGGCGAACTGTTCGCTGAAGTGGCATTGCTGCACTGCGCAAAATCTGTTTTATCATCGCTGGGAAGCAGGTATTCCGGTATCCCCTTCCTGCAATGCCGATTGTTTTGGCTGTATTTCCCTGCAGCCGTCTGAATGCTGTCCTTCGCCGCAAAACAGGATCGCGTTCCGGCCGGATGTGGATGAAGTTGTCGCCGTTGGCCTGTACCACTTGGCAACCGCTCCGGAAGCCATCATCAGTTTCGGACAGGGCTGTGAAGGCGAACCGTCCTTGGCGGCAGAAACAATTGCGGCTGCGATTTTGCAGATCCGCCAAACAACGAACCATGGCACCATTAATATGAACACCAATGCCGGCTTTACCGATGGCATCCGTCAAATCGCAGCCGCCGGTCTTGACAGCATGCGTGTCAGTATGATCAGCGCCCGGTCCGAGACGTATCAAGCGTATTACCGCAGCAATTACACATTGGAAGATGTGAAGGCGTCGATCCTTTTCGCCAAAAAACAGGGGGTCTATGTTTCACTGAACATGCTGTGTTTTCCCGGCTTAAACGATCGCCCGGAGGAAATCTCGGCTTGGGAGGAATTTATTGCGGAAACGGATATTGATATGATTCAGATGCGGAATTTAAACCTTGATCCGGATGAATTTTTGGCGATCATGCCTCCGGAAACTGAAACACCCTTTGGCGTCCGCGCTTTTCTTGAACGTCTTGCGACTCGCTTTCCCCGCGTAGTCATTGGCAGCTTCAGCCACAATCTTCGCTAACGAAAACTGTTTCACACTGTTGCACAATAAAGACTAGTGTGCTATAATAGCGTAGCATAAGTGTAATAGTCAGCGTAAAGTGAGGTGCTATCTAGAATGAAAGAAAAAATTCACCCGAATTTCGTAGAGACGAAAGTTGTCTGCGGTTGCGGCAATACGTTTGTTTCCGGTTCCATTAAAAAAGAACTTCGTGTCGATGTATGCTCCAAGTGCCATCCGTTCTTTACCGGACAGCAGCGAAATATAACTGCAGGCGGGCGTATTGAGAAATTCAATAAACGTTACGGTCAGGGCGAATAAGACGGGCAGCAGAGCAGCGATGCTCTGCTGTATTTATATCTATTGAAGGGAGAACGCCGTGAAACCAAAAGTGAATATTGGCGGCCAGGCAGTGATCGAAGGTGTGATGATGCGCGGCCCTGAGCTGATCGCGACGGCGGTGCGTGAGCCTTCCGGAAGTATTGTCGTACAAAAGGAAGTCATCAAATCGATTACGCAAAAATATCCATTTCTCAAGAAGCCGCTGGTGCGCGGCTTTATCGCTTTGCTTGAATCACTGGTCTATGGACTCAAGGCCTTATCGTTCTCCGCACAAGCGGCGGGCGAAGAGGGTGAGGCGTTGACGACTCGTGAAATTATTATGACCATGCTGCTTTCTTTTGGCTTGGCGATTATATTGTTTGTAATTATCCCAACGTATGCTGCGAAGTTTCTTCACAGCACAGCCACAGAACCGTGGCTGCTGAATATCTTCGAAGGGGTGCTTCGCTTAGCCATTTTTATCGGCTATGTTGTGGCCATCTCCCGGATGAAGGATATCCAACGCGTTTTTCAATACCATGGGGCCGAGCATAAGACGATTAATGCGTATGAAGCCGGCGTTCCCCTGGAAGTTGCAAGAGTGCAGACGTTCAGTACAATCCATCCGCGCTGCGGAACGAACTTTTTACTGATTGTTATGGTCGTCAGTATTTTCATGTTCGCTTTTCTTGGCTGGCCGGATTTGTGGCTGCGGATTGTCTCGCGCATCGTGCTTTTACCGTTGATTGCCGGTATTGCCTATGAAATTATCCGCTACGCAGGGCGCAGCGAAAAAAAATGGGTGGCGGCTGCGATTGCCCCCGGATTATGGCTGCAGAAGCTGACTACCCGCCAGCCCAGCGATGATCAGGTAGAAGTTGCTATCAGGGCTTTTGAAGAAGTCCGACCGCTTGAAGAACCAGAATTGAATGAGGTGGAACAGTAATGCTTGAAAAACTCCAAGCGCTGGAGGACCGGTGCGTGGAACTAGAACATTTAATCAGTGATCCGGACGTAATCCAAGATCGCGAAGCCTGGCAAAAGCATACCAAAGCACACGCTAAACTGGTTGGCATGGTGACCGTTTTTCGTGAATACAAGGCAGCCAGTCAGGAATTGCAGGAGGCCCACCAGATGCTGTCCGGGGAAACGGATCCGGAGTTTAAGTCACTCATCGTCGCAGAAATAAACGCTCTGAAAGAAAAATGTGCGAAGCTGGAAGCGGAACTGGAAGTGCACTTGCGCCCCCGGGATCCGAATGACGATAAAAATGTGATTGTCGAAATACGCGGTGGCGCCGGCGGTGATGAAGCGGCATTGTTTGCCGGAGATCTGTTCCGCATGTATACCCGTTATGCCGAAACGCAAGGTTGGAAAACGGAGATATTATCGTCGAATGCTCCCGATTTGGGCGGTTTTAAAGAAGTTGTTTTTGAGATTATGGGCGACGGCGTCTACAGCCGGATGAAGTTTGAAAGCGGCGTACATCGGGTACAGCGAGTACCAACCACTGAATCCAGCGGCCGGATTCATACTTCCACCGTAACCGTAGCCGTATTGCCGGAAGCCGAAGAAGTCGACATTACGATCAATCCGGGCGATTTGCGTCTGGACACATATTGCGCCAGCGGCGCCGGCGGGCAGCACGTCAATAAGACAGAATCAGCGGTTCGGATTACTCATTTGCCAACCGGAATTGTTGTGCAGTGCCAGGATGAAAAGTCGCAGCTGAAAAATAAAGACCGGGCGATGAAGGTCCTTCGTTCCAAGGTATTGGAATTGGCGCAGGCCGAGCAGCAGGCGGGCGTGGCTGAAAACCGCAAAAACCAGGTGGGAACCGGCGATCGCAGCGAGCGGATCCGGACCTACAATTTCCCGCAAGGCCGAGTCACCGATCATCGGATTGGACTCACATTGCATAAGCTTGACTTTGTTTTAAACGGTGATTTGGAAGAACTGATCAGCGCATTGACGACCGCCGCCAACGCTGAACAGCTCCAGAAGGTTGAATAAGATGGCAGAGCAATGGACGATAGAGAAACTGATTGCTTGGACGAAGCAGTATTTTAGCGCCAGAGGCATTGATACGCCGCGCCTGGACGCGGAGGTACTGCTTTCCCGTATTTTAGGCAAGGACCGGACGTACTTGTACGTGCATTATGATCAGCCGCTGGAAGCGGAAGAACTGGCAAAGTACCGGCAAGCGGTCAAACGCAGGGCCGAGCGGCAGCCCGTAGCTTATATCACCGGTCATAAAGAATTCATGGGGCTCGACTTTGTCGTGAATCCGGCTGTATTGATCCCCCGTCCGGATACGGAAATTTTGGCCGAAGCGGCGTTGGAGCGTCTGACGGCTCCGACTGCGCCGGCAGCGCCGGCCTTGCTGGATGTCGGGACCGGCAGCGGGGCATTGATTGTCAGTCTGTTGGCCAAACTGCCTGCAGCGACAGGGACCGCGGTTGATATTTCGGAGATGGCCCTGGAAGTTGCTGCGGCGAACGCCCGCCGGCAGAAAGTGGATGACCGGTTAACCCTGCTGAAGAGTGATTTATTTTCCGCCCTGGGTGATCGGCGCTTTGACGCAATTGTATCCAATCCGCCCTATATTCCCACACTGGAAATAGCCGGCTTGGAGCCGGAAGTTCGCTATGAACCGGTTATGGCGCTGGATGGCGGTCAAGATGGCCTGAACTGTTACCGTCGTCTGTTGGCCGGCTGCCCGAAGCATCTTGAAGCCGGCGGTTTCATGGCCGTGGAAGTCGGAGAAGGGCAAGCGCAGGCGGTAGCGGCGCTGGCAGCAAACCTTGACGGACTGGCGGTTTCAGAAATCCGGAAGGACTATGCAGGCATTGAGCGGGTTGTTATTGTTACTTTTAACTAGCGGAGGCTCTTGTTATGAATACGGAGTATTTTGTAATTGACAGGGATCACCCGGATCCTTGCATCCTTTCCCGTGCGGCGGATATTTTGCGCCGTGGCGGGGTGGTAGCTTTTCCGACCGAAACAGTATATGGTCTTGGAGCAAACGGTCTTGATGCGCGGGCTGTCGCCGCAATCTACCGGGCCAAAGGGCGGCCGGCCGATAATCCGTTGATTTTACATATTGCTCAGATCCAGGATGTTGAAAAACTGGCCCGTGAGGTTCCGGCCTGCGCCAGGCTTTTGATGGATACATATTGGCCGGGTCCGCTTACGATTATTCTAAAACGGACGAAAGCGGTACCCGACTGTACGACTGCAGGGCTTGATACGGTTGCCATCCGGCTGCCGGCATCACGGATCGCCCGCGAACTCATTCAACTGGCCGGCATACCGATTGCCGCACCCAGTGCGAACACTTCCGGACGCCCGAGCCCGACGAATGCCGCAGATGTTCGGGCGGACATGGACGGCCGCATCGATGCGATCGTAGATGCCGGTCCGTGTGATATTGGCGTAGAATCGACAGTAATTGACTGTACGGCACCGGTGCCGACCATCCTGCGTCCGGGCGGCATTACGCTGGAAATGCTGCAGGCTGCGCTGGGCGAAGTCCGGTGGGACCGGACTCAAAACACACCTGAAAATGAGGCGCCGCGAGCGCCAGGCATGAAATATGCACATTATGCCCCTTCGGCTCCCATGACGCTGATTGAAGGCAACCGTGAGCAACGCCAAAAAAAAATTCGCGTCCTGGCGGAGGCTGCGTTAGCTGCCGGGAAACGGGTCGGAGCAGTTGTATCGGCTGAGACGGCTTTTTCCTTGCCGGCGGAGGTTGTTTCTGCAGTGTATGGTTCCCAAACCGACGTCAAAACGATTGGCAACCAACTGTATACTGCCCTGCGGTTTTTCGACAATAACCCGGTGGATCTTATTTTTGCCGAAGGAATAGAAGAAAAAGGCCTTGGGCGCGCAATTATGAACCGGATGCGAAAAGCTGCCGGACATCAAATTATCAGAGTATAAACCATCTTTGCAGGATGGCACGGACGAGAGGAGAGGCGAAGAGAAGTATGCTGCAAATTTTGTTTATTTGCACAGGCAATACCTGCCGGAGTCCAATGGCTGAAACCTTATTGCGAGAACAGATACGCTGTTCGCAGGAAACGGACCGAATTGCTGCAAGTTCAGCCGGCCTGGCTGCATTCGACGGGGAAGCTGCGTCAAGCGGCGCCTGCATCGCGATGTCCCGCCGCGGTCTTTCACTGGAAAATCATAGCGCCAGGCGCATATCCAGGACGCTGATCGCCGAAGCGGATCTGATTTTAACCATGGGCGAAAGTCATAAACAAATTTTGCTGTCCTTTGCTCCCGAAGTACGACATAAGGTGTATTCGCTTTGCGAATATGCGGGGGAACCAGGTGAAATTCACGACCCTTACGGACGCGATGCGTCAATATATGAAGAACGTGCGGCCGAAATCGAACAGGCACTTGAAAAAATTTGGCATAAAATCATCCTGTTAGCAGGAAAAAAGCAGTAAGTAGAGAAAAATCAACAAATGACTGGAGTGTTGACAATGAAAGTAGCGATCGGCAGTGATCATGGCGGTTTTCATTTAAAAAACAACATTATGCAATTGCTTGACGAACAAGGCATTTCTTTTCAGGATTATGGTGTTTTTACTACGGATTCTGTTGATTACCCCGACATATCTTCCAGCGTAGCCCGGGCGGTGACGTCTGGAGAATGTGACCGGGGCATTATTATTTGCGGAACCGGAATTGGCGTTTGCATTGCCGCCAACAAAATCAAAGGGATCCGGGCGGCTCTGTGTCATGATATTTTTTCAGCGCAAATGTCGCGTGAGCACAATGATGCGAACATCTTAACCTTGGGAGAACGCGTGATCGGCGTTGGACCGGCCCGGATGATTGTGGAAAAATGGCTGACGACGGAATTTGCCGGGGGACGTCATTCCTGCCGGGTAGATAAAATCACCGCATTGGAAGAACAGGAGTGACCAACGATGGAAAAGGAACTCGACCTGGAAATGCTCCGCAGTCAAACCTTCGACGCAGTAACAGAATTATTTGCATCAACGTCGCTAAAACCGGGAATGATTCTGGTGATCGGCTGCAGCACCAGTGAAGTCCGGGGGCGCAGCATTGGGTCGGCCGGTTCACAAGAAGTTGCGGCCAGCTTGATCGGCGCACTGTTGGAAGTTTGCCGGTGCCGCGGAGTTGTTTTGGCAATCCAATGCTGTGAACATCTTAACCGGGCCCTGGTTGTGGAGCGGGTTGTTCAGGAACGCCTAGGATTGCCGGAAGTGTCGGTTGTTCCTGTTTTGCATGCGGGAGGCGCCTTGGCAACGGAGGCGTATCAGCGGTTCTGTGATCCGGTGATGATCGAAGCGATCCAGGCTCATTTCGCGCTGGATATCGGCAACACGCTGATCGGTATGCACATCCAGCCGGTAGCGATCCCGGTTCGCCTGGTTCATAACCGGATCGGACGGGCTTTTGTCACTGCTGCACGGACCCGTCCCAAATTAATTGGCGGCGCCCGGGCTTGTTACAAGCGACCGTAAGAGACCAATTATATACATGAATATGGAGGGAAGCAAACAATGAGTATACTTACCTGTGTAGACCCGGAAGTGGCGTCAGCCATCCAAAAGGAATATGAGCGCCAACAAAACAAAATCGAACTAATCGCTTCGGAAAATTTTGTATCATCGGCCGTATTGGAAGCACACGGATCTGTATTGACCAACAAATATGCGGAAGGGTATCCCGGACACCGGTACTATGGCGGTTGTGAATACGTCGATATTGTGGAACAGCTGGCGATGGACCGGGCCAAGCAATTGTTCGGAGCAGAACATGCCAATGTGCAGCCGCACTCCGGCGCTCAAGCAAACACGGCAGTATACTTTGCTTTTTTACAGCCAGGGGACACAATCATGGGCATGAACCTGTCGCATGGCGGTCACTTGACGCACGGCAGTCCTGTAAATATATCCGGAAAATATTTTAAAGTGGTCCCTTATGGAGTTGATCCGGTTTCACACCGCATTGACTATGATGAAGTTCGCAAACTCGCACTGGAAAACCGGCCTAAGATGCTGGTTGCCGGTGCAAGCGCCTATCCGCGGATCATCGATTTTGCCAAATTGGGCGAAATTGCCAGAGAAGCAGGCGCTATGTTGATGGTCGATATGGCCCATATTGCCGGCCTTGTAGCTGCCGGATTGCATCCTAATCCGGTACCCCATGCTGATATTGTCACCACTACGACCCACAAAACGCTGCGCGGCCCGCGGGGCGGGATGATTTTGTGCCGGTCTGAATATGCAAAAGCGATCGACAAAGCAGTTTTTCCAGGAACGCAAGGAGGACCGCTGATGCATGTGATTGCCGCGAAGGCAGTGGCATTCTTTGAAGCGATGGATGACAGCTTCAAAGAATATTCGGCGCAGATTATCGCCAATGCCAAAGCGCTGGCTTCTGCCCTGAGCGACAAGGGTTTCACCCTGGTTTCCGGCGGAACGGATAACCACTTGATGCTGGTTGATGTGCGGTCCAAAAACTTGACCGGCAAACAAGCGGAAAGCATTCTCGATGCGGTTGGCGTTACCGTGAACAAAAACACAATTCCCTTCGATCCGGCCAGCCCATTTGTAACCAGCGGCATTCGCATCGGTACTCCCGCTGTGACAACAAGGGGGATGACGGAAGAAGCCATGCGCACGATCGGCGAGATCATCTCCTTATCCTTATCTTATCCAGACGATGCGGACGTCCAAAAACAGGCTGCCGTCATGGTCACTCAATTGTGCCGGAAATATCGGCTGTACCGCTAGAAGTCTGTTGTAAAAGTACAAACTTCTAAAAAAACCAGGAGAATAGTTGAATTTGAAGGGGAGATGAGCCTGCATGAAAGTAAAAGTGATTGACCATCCATTGGTCCAACATAAATTGTCATTGATCCGGGACATCAAAACCGGTCCAAAAGAATTTCGCGAATTGCTGGAAGAAATTTCAATGCTGATGACTTATGAGATCACCCGTGATCTGCCGTTGGAGGATATTACCGTCGAGACTCCGATGGGACCCTGTGCATGCAAAACATTATCCGGGAAAAAAGTGGGTATCGTTCCGGTTTTGCGGGCTGGATTGGGAATGCTCAGCGGTATGCTTCGGCTGATTCCGACCGCGAAGGTGGGGCATATCGGCCTGTATCGCGACCCGCAGACGTTAAAACCGGTTGAGTATTATTGCAAGCTTCCGACCGACGTAGCGGAACGCGATTTTATCATTGTCGATCCCATGCTGGCCACCGGCGGTTCTTCCGTGGCATCCATCGATCTTTTACAGCGTTACGGCGTTAAACATATTAAACTCATGTGCTTGGTTGCTGCACCGGAGGGCGTTCGTTTGGTTAACGAAAAGCATCCGGAGGTAGAAATTTACGTTGCTGCCTTAGATGATCATCTGAATGATCATGGATACATCATCCCCGGCCTGGGCGATGCGGGAGACCGGATTTTTGGCACAAAGTAAGATAAAGGGGTGTTACTATGATCGCATCGGATCAATCCAGCGTAAAACAAATTGCGGGCCAGTATTTTAAGGAGGGCTACAATTGTTCCGAGGCAGTCCTGCGGGCTTTTCGCGATCAATTTCATTTTGATCTGAGCGATGAAGCCATGAAATTGGCATCTGGCTTTGGCGGAGGCATTGGTCATGCAGGCTGTGTTTGCGGCGCTTTGGCAGCTTCCATCATGGTTCTTGGGATGCTGGAGGGACGATCTCATAGCAGTCAGGACCGCGATCGAATCTATCATGCGTCGGAGGAGTTTCACCGCAGGTTTAGTGAAAAATTCGGCGGATCCTGCTGCCGGATGCTGAACCCCCACCCGTTTGAGACAAAAGATCATTTAAGAAACTGCCTGAAGCTGACCGGCAATACTGCCGAACTGCTGAACGAGTATATTCAAGAAAAACAACTACAGCGGACGAAATAGCAAGGAATTTGTATTGCGCAGCGACCGGTGAAGGAACACGTTGATTAAGGGAGGCGACAGAGATGGATTTAATGGAAGCGATCTCCAATAGACGCAGTATTCGAAAGTTCAAGCAAGAACCGGTTAAGGAAGAAGACTTGCGGGAAATCGTTGCGGCAGCAATCCAGGCCCCGAATGCAAGCAATAAGCAGATGTGGAAATATGTAGCTGTGACGAACCGGGAAATCATCGAACAAGTTCACGAAGCTGTTTCTTTAAAAGTGGATGCCATTGTGAATGCCTGCGAGACCCTTGGCGCGGGCAAGGGCAAAAAGACTGCGGGCCATAAATTTTTCTGGACCTTTTTCCGGCAGGCCCCGGCAATCATTGCTGTGTTTGCCTGTCCTTATTACGGAGCGATGGAAGAGGTTGAAGACATCCTCGGGATGAAACTTTCATTTCCTTTACCTGTATCAGCGGCGCAGCAAAGCATAGGGGCTGCAGTGCAGAATATTTCTCTAACGGCGCATGCCAAAGGGTACGGAACGACCTGGATGTATGGCCCTGTGATGGCTCATCGCGAGATCGCCGCGATACTTGGAGTTCCGGAACCATGGGTGTTGTCGGCATTGCTGCCGATCGGCATACCTGATGAGAACCCGAAAGCCCGTCCGCGCAAGCCATTGGACGAAGTGTACTGTTTGCTTAAATAACAGGAATGAGTAAAGATAGGCCGAAACCATAGACAAAAGGTAGTTGAAAGAAGGTTGTGTTTTTTGAAGTACAATGTTGTAATGACAGGAAAGATCCTGGAGCCTGCGCAGCAAAAACTTGCCGAGCGATGCAACCTTCGCATCTGGGACCAAGCAGCCCCGAATGCCAGGGAAACCTTGCTTCAGTGGCTGGCAGACGCCGAAGGCCTGATGATCAGAAGCGACCTGCAAGTTGATGAAGAATTGCTGCGGCATGCGCCGAATTTGCGCGTGATCGCACAGCCGATGGTCGGTTACGATAATGTGGATATTGACGCCTGTACCCGTCATGGCATTCCCTATGGCAATACGCCCGGGGTATTAGTGGACACTACGGCCGAACTGACCTTTGCACTGATGATTTGTGCTGCCCGCCGGGTACATGAAGGCTGGGATTTTGTCAGGGACGGCCGCTGGCAGCAAGGCGAGTCCTTTCCGTATGGCTTCGATTTGCATGGAAAAACATTGGGCGTGGTTGGAATGGGACAAATCGGTGTGGCGGTTGCCACCCGGGCCAAGGCGTTCGGGATGAAAGTCATTTATAATAACCGGCGACAACGTCCGGACGATAAGGAGCTTGGATTCCAATACGTCACGTTGGACGAATTGCTGGCGGATGCCGACTATATTGTCGTTTTGACGCCGCTGACGCCCCAAAGCTATCAACTGTTTGGCGCAAAGGAATTTGCGGCTATGAAGCCGTCGGCGCATTTCATTAATGTTGCTCGTGGTCCGGTAGTCGATACCATGGCTTTGTACGAAGCATTGAAAGACGGACAGATTGCCTATGCCGCTTTGGATGTGACGGATCCGGAGCCAATCCCGACCGGTCATCCGCTGCTCGAGCTCAATAATATTCTGATAACTCCGCATATTGGCAGTGCGACTTTACGGACTCGGATCGCGATGAATATGCTGGCAGCCGATAACTTGCTGGCCGGTCTTGAGCGTAAGCCATTGCCGGCTTGTGTTAACCCAACTGTGAATTACCGATAAGGGATGTGAAAATGGATGAACCGACCGTCTTGGGATGAATACTTTATGGATATTGCGAAAGTTGTCGCCACCCGTTCCACTTGCTTGCGCCGCCAGGTCGGATCGGTGATAGTGAAAGAAAAACGGATGCTGACTTCCGGATATAATGGCGCCCCCCGTGATCTGGCGCATTGCGGAGAAGTTGGCTGTTTGCGCGAAACGCACAATATTCCGTCCGGCCAGCGGCATGAATTGTGCCGGGGAACCCATGCCGAACAAAACGCCATCGTGCAGGCGGCTTTGCACGGAGTCGCAATTGAGGGGGCAACTGTGTACTGTACACACCAACCCTGTTCTTCCTGCACCAAAATGATTATCAATGCCGGCATTCGCCGGATCGTATACCAAAATCCGTATCCCGACGAGTTGGGAATGTCCCTGATCCAGGAAGCGGAAATCGAGTGCGAGTGCATGGATTAATGTAAAGATTGTTGACGGATAAAGAGTTCTGGAATACAATTAAGAATAAAAGAATAAAATTCTCTGTTAGGTGAGGCTCCTGCGTGAACACAGGCCACTGCCCGGAAACGTCGAAAGACGCCAATGGGTATAACAGGTATTACCGGATTAAGGTTTTACTTAATGTGGCTGAGAAATGGTTAAGCTCTACGTTATGCAGTGCCAAAGCTCAACGAGTAGGGAAGGTCGACGATTCAAATTTTTGTTGCAGGCTGAGGCCTTCTTTCCGCATGTTGGAGAAGGTCTCTTTTATTTTGTCTGAAAAAGTGTTTCCCAAATATTGATATGAGGAGGTGGTTTTGTGGATTCCGGCCCGGATAGTACAAGCTTATTACCGAAATACAGTTTGGAGCGTTCGTGCATCAATAAGCAATGGGCGGATTCCAGACAATAAGGAGGAAAGCGGATGAATGAAGTCAAAGCATTGGGGACTTTTTATTTTAGCCAGATGCTTGGCAAGCCGATTTATGATTCAAAGCACCGGCAGATTGGCCGGATTAAAGATATGGCAGTTCGTTGGGACGGGCTGTACCCGCAAGTAGTAGGAATTAAATATGCCAAAAAAGTGCATACGTTGATTCCCATCGAACAGGTTCAGGATTGCAGTGAGAAAGGGATGCAGCTTTCCGGACCGTTTGCTGCGGAAAATTGCGTGCCTTTGCATGATGAAGATATCTATATCAGCAAATGGCTATTGGATAAGCAAATTATCGATCTTCGCGGTTCGCGAATGGTACGGGCGAATGATATTACGCTGTCTTGGCTTACGCAGGATGATCATATGCGGATGCTCTTAGTTGCCGTTGATATTGGGTTGCGCGGCATTTTTCGCCGTTTGGGGCTGGAGTTCCTGGTGAAGAATCATGCGCACAATTTGTTGGGCGTCCAGTATATCAAGCCGCTCGAAAGCTGGACCTCCAGCTTGCAGATTACGCGCGAGAAAAAACAGCTCAGTGAGCTGCACCCGGCGGATATTGCTGATTTGCTGGAAGAGATGGATTATAAAAGCCGTGTCAGCTTTATCGAAAATCTCGATGCCCAGCAGGCCATTGACGCTCTCACGGAAGTGGATTTGGAAACGCAGGTGGAAATCTTTGAACAGATGGATGCCCAGAAAGCGTCAGACCTATTGGAAGAGATGCCTCCGGACGAGGCAGCCGATATTTTGGGCGAATTGTCAGTCGAAAAATCGGAAGGGCTGCTGCAGTTGATGGAAGCGGAAGATGCGGCAGAAGTCCGTGAGCTGATGCAGTACGAAGACGGAACGGCGGGCGCTCTGATGACGACGGAGTTTATCGCTTTTTCGGCGAAAATAACCGCTGAGCAGGCGATCAATCAATTGCGGGAATTGGCGCCGTCCGCCGAGACGATTTATTACTTATTCGTGGTGGATGAAGCCGAACATTTGCAGGGCGTTCTTTCTCTGCGGGAGTTAATTATTGCCCATCCTCAGACGATGCTGGAAACAATCATGCATACGAAAGTGGAAACCGTGCGGGACGATGATACCCACCGCCGGGTAGCGGAAGTCATCAATAAATACAGTCTGATTGCAGTGCCGGTCGTGGATGAAGATAACGTCATTCTGGGGATTGTTACGGTGGATGATGTCCTTGACATCCTGATACCGGAACGGGGCAACCGGGAAACCTACCCGTGGTTTGCAATGAGCAAAATGGTGGGAAGGGGGCGGTAGGATGACCTGGTTGAAAAATACACGCAACCGGACCCGTTTGTTTTTTGCGATCATGGGTCCGGGCGTCATCACGGCGTTCGCCGACAACGACGCAGGTGGCATTGCTACCTATGCTTCTGCCGGAGCGCATTACGGCTATGCGATGCTGTTTACCCTTTTTGTGAGCAGTATTTGCCTGGCGATAGCGCAGGAAATTTCCGCCCGGACCGGCGCGGTTACCGGCCGCGGTCTGTCGGATTTGATCCGTGAATTGTTCGGTGTAAAATGGACTCTTTTTGCTATGACCGTTCTTTTGATTGCCAATGTTGGGACAACAGCCTCCGAATTTTCCGGAATTGCCACCAGTTTTGAAATCTTCGGCATCAGCAAATATTTATCCGTTCCGGTTGCCGCGGCCCTGGTTTGGTGGCTAGTGCTCAAAGCGAATTATGAACGGATCGAAAAAGTGTTTTTGCTCTTATGTGTTACTTTTTTGAGCTATATTATCTCAGGAATTATCATTGATCCTCCATGGGAAGAGGTTTTGAAAGCCTCCGTTACGCCGCAATTCGCTCCCAATGCGAGCTTTTTGATGCTGGCTGTTGGCGTTATTGGCACGACGATCACTCCCTGGGGCCAATTTTATATTCAATCGGCCGTGTCCGATAAGGGAATTACGGCCAAAGACTACAAATACACCTTTTGGGATGTGATGGTTGGCGCTTTTTTTACCTGGCTGATTGCGTTTTTCATTATTGTTGCAACGGCATCCACACTTTACGTCAACGGCATTTCGATCGACACCGTTGGCGACGCCGCCATCGCCTTGCAGCCGCTTGCCGGCAAATACGCCAGCATGCTGTTTTCGTTTGGTCTTCTGGGCGCATCCATGCTGGCCGCCTTCATATTACCATTAAGCACAGCTTACGCGGTATGCGAAGCCTTCGGTTTTGAACATGGCATTAGTAAGAGCTATGAGGAGGCTCCGGTCTTTTTCGGGCTCTACACCGCACTGATTGTGATCGGCGCCGGGCTGGTACTGTGGCCGGATCTGTCACTGTACCGCATCATGCTAGCGTCCCAGGTTGTCAATGGCGTATTGCTGCCGCCGATTTTGATCTTTATGGTACTGATTGCCAGCAATAAAAACGTCATGGGCAGCTATGCCAATTCACCGCGGTTCAATCTGATTGCCTGGATTTTTACATTTGTACTGATTGTACTCACATTGATGCTTCTGGTATCCACCATTGCGCCGGAAACGTGGAGCTGCATGATGGCATATTTGGGATTGTGACGAAAAGTACGTAGTTGTATACATTTTGGTGAATTTGACAACTTTGTATGAGTACTGTACAATGGTGGGTGTATGGAAAACGAGGTGATTTTTTTTGCAAGCGTATATCGTGGCGTTTATTATCGCAGTAGTTGCGGTCTATTTGATAACACCGTATGTTAAGGACTTAGCGACTCGAGTCGGGGCCTTAGATGCGCCGAATGCCCGCAAAGTACATACGACACCGATCCCCAGAATGGGTGGATTGGCGATCTATGCCGGATTTGTACTTGCAGTACTGGCAAGTATGCACTTGAGTTTTCAAGTGGTGGGCCTTCTTCTTGGCGGCACCCTTATCCTGATTATTGGCATTATTGATGATTTAAAACAACTTTCCGCACGGACGAAATTGCTGGGGCAGATTGCCGCAGCGATCGTTTTGCTGTTCTTTGACATTCGTATTGAATGGATCAGCAATCCGTTTGGCGAGATGCTATTTTTGGAATATCTGTCCATTCCGATCACGATTCTTTGGGTTGTCGGCCTTACCAATACGGTCAATCTGATTGATGGCCTGGATGGATTAGCCGCCGGGGTATCAACGATTGCCGCTGTTACCATTCTATTTGTGGCTTTGCAGCAGAACTTTTGGACCGTGGCGATCCTGACCTCTGCTCTGGCAGGCAGCGCACTGGGGTTCCTTCATTATAACTTTAACCCGGCAAAAATATTTATGGGTGACACAGGAAGCATGTTTTTAGGGTACATGCTGGCGGCGATATCGGTAATCGGCACGGTAAAAAGTGCGGCTACCATCGCGCTGGTAGTGCCGATTGTCGCTCTCGGACTGCCGATTATGGATACGGCCTTTGCGATCATTCGGCGTTATACGAATGGGCAGCCAATTTTTAAACCGGATAAAGGCCATTTGCACCATCGCCTTTTGGCAATGGGATTATCGCAAAAACAAGCGGTCTTGTTGATGTATGTGATCAGCGGCTGCTTGGGCGTAAGCGCTTTTGTGCTTACGGAAGTGAACAAAATAGATTCAATATTGATTATTATTGCTCTCTTGGTCGTATCATTTTTTGCCGCCAAAAAAATTGGTGTTTTGAAGGATGCTCATACAAGGTGATGGGTTAAGTCTCCATGATGATGAGAGGATATAAGCAGCAGACGGTTAACAGCCGCAACGGTGCACGTTTTTTGCGCTATGGACATTTGTTTTTCAGTTCATATTGCAGAGCATTGCGCTTTGTGGACAACCGTCGTTTTTTTTAGCAAAAGATAGGAGTGTGTTCCGATTGTCGAGGATTAAGGTAATGACAGTATTTGGTACGCGTCCGGAAGCAATCAAGATGGCGCCGGTCGTTTTAGAACTGGCAAAACATCCCAAAAAGATAACTCCGGTTGTTGCCGTTACCGCCCAGCATCGTGAAATGCTGGACCAGGTGCTGAATTTATTTGAAATTCAGCCGGACTATGACCTGGATATCATGAGCCGCGGTCAGACGTTATTTGATATCACCTGCCGTGCGATGCAAGGACTCAACGATGTCTTGATGAAAGAAAAACCGGATATTGTTCTGGTGCATGGCGATACAACCACGACGTTTGCGGCAGCGCTGACAGCGTATTATCATCAAATCTCAGTCGGACATGTTGAGGCCGGACTGAGAACCGGAAACAAGTATTCCCCTTTTCCAGAAGAAATGAACCGAAAACTTACCGGCTCGCTGACGGATCTGCATTTTGCGCCTACAGCCGGAGCGCGAGCCAATCTTATTGCCGAGGGCGTGGACGAAGCCGCTATTTTTGTCACCGGTAATACGGTAATTGATGCTTTGAATACGACGGTCAAACCTCAATATTTATTTGCGAACCCAATGCTGGATAATATTGCCTATGACAGTCGCCGCGTAATCCTGGTAACAACGCATCGCCGGGAAAACCTGGGGGAACCCATGCGACATGTTTATCAAGCGTTGAAGCAAATTGTGCAGGAATATGACGATGTGGAAATCGTGTTTCCGGTTCACCGTAACCCGCTCGTGCGGGAAGTGGTGCAGGCTGAACTTGGAAACTGCCAACGGGTATACTTAATTGATCCGCTGGAATATGAACCGTTTGCCAACTTGCTGGCACGGTCGTACCTGATCTTGACCGATTCGGGCGGAATTCAGGAAGAAGCGCCATCCTTGGGCAAACCGGTGCTTGTTCTGCGGGATACGACAGAACGTCCGGAAGCGATCGATGCCGGTACGGTAAAATTAATTGGAACGGAACGGGATCGGGTATATGAGGAAATGGCTCTGCTTTTAAATGAACGCGCGGAATATGAAAAAATGGCGGATGCCTGCAATCCCTATGGTGATGGCAAATCTGCGCAGCGGATCGTTCAGGCGATCTTGTGGCGCTATGCACTATCGGCAAATGCGCCGCAGGCATTTGACAATTGCAAGCTGCGTTAAGCGTGGATAAAAATATCATAGTTATATTGGATGTTACTCAACTTGCTGTTAACGTCATACATAATATTTTCACTTTTCTGGCAGGAGTTTTATTTCGATTAGCGAATAAAAGTATACCGACATGGGCGGCTGCAGAATGATAGGATAAGATGAGCACATGCGATTCTTCTGCTGGCAGGTGACGACAGTGCGCAAAGAAAATGGTCGGCAACTCATGGATGCTTTAGGAATGGTAACCAGCCTTGGATTGAGTATGGCCGCTGCGGTAGCGATCGGCTTGCTTGCCGGCCGTTGGCTGGACGGCGTGCTTGGCAGTTCGCCTTGGGCGACGGTGGCGGGCATTATTTTGGGTATGGCTGCCGGGTTGTGGAGTGTTTATAAGCGAGTCCTTCATAAATAAAGGACTTGATGTAAATTTTGGGCTGACGGAATGATTGAATATTCACTCATCAGACCAGATGGATTGTGATGTGGAACGAGAAAGTATGCAGGATTTTGCATTGGAAATTAGGCGAACCTTATACCAGCTTGCAATTTGGGCGATTGTGACATCGGTCGGCGCCTATCTGGCGGGATATGCGCATTGGATACCGGGTCTATTAACCGGAGTCACTGCGAGTGCGCTGTATTTTTTACAATTGTGCTATCGCGTTCGTAAAAGCGCAGACATGCCAATCTCCAAAGCCGTAACCTACATGCGGGTAGGCTGGCTTTTGCGATTGGGCTTTATTTTGCTGGTTTTAATTATATCCATACATACGGCGCTGATCAATTTCTGGGCTGCAGTGGCAGGACTTTTTTCGCTGCAGATGATGATGATTTTAAATGCGATCCTCAGTGCATGGAAAAGCAAACATTAACAGAAAGTTAAATAGAGGGCAAGAACCGAAAATTTATTAAAGAAGGGAGGGATAATATGGAACATGGTGGAGGGGGACATGAAATTGGTGTTCACAAACTAGCTCATCTTGCCGGATTTACACTGAATATTGATACGTTATACATGACATGGCTGACGATGGCGATTGTACTTGTTATTGCTTTTTTGGCTACCCGGAGTCTATCGATTGTTCCAGGTGGCTGGCAGAATATGCTGGAAATGGCGGTTACAGCGCTGCTGGAGCAGATAGAAAATACGATGGGGCCGCGTGGCGCCAAATTAGCGCCTTTGATCATCACTCTATTTTTATTTTTGCTTATCGCGAACTGGCTGGGGCTTATACCCGGATTTACGTCGCCGACCGCAGACCTGAACACGACGCTGGGCCTGGCATTGATGGTGATCTTGATGGTTCATGTGTTGGGCGCGGTGAATAAAGGGCTTTTTAATTATTTGAAACATTTTTTCCAGCCGTATGCGCCGTTCGTAATTATCAATATCATTGAAGAATTGGCGAAGCCGATTACGCTTTCTTTCCGTCTCTTCGGCAACATACTCGCCGGTGAAGTATTGATTATTATCCTAGGTCTGTTGGTTCCTTATTTTGTGCCAACGCTGTGGCTTGGCTTCAGTGTTTTTGTCGGCATTATTCAGGCGTTCATCTTCACAATGTTGTCCATGTCGTATCTGGCCAATTCCGTGAAGAATGACCATCACTAATCTGTCGGATTATCCGGCTACAAGATTGGACAAAAAATCTTACCCCACTATTTGAAAGGAGGAGTATTTTTTATGGAACACGCTATTATGGTTGCAGGTGCTTTTATTGGAGCAGGGTTGGCAGTAGGCTTAGGTGCAGTTGGAGCAGGGATCGGTGATGGAGTTGTCACTGCAAAAGCGGTGGAAGGAATGGCCAGACAGCCGGAGGCAAAAGGCGCCATCCTCGTAAATATGCTGATTTCTGTTGGTTTGATCGAATCGATTCCCATTATCGCAGCGGTTATTGCTATCGTTCTATTATATGCGAACCCAATGCTGAAGTAATTTAAAATAAGGCGACGGCAAAAGAACTTGCAGTCGCCTCCCTTACAACCTGTAAAGGAGGGGCCATGATTGATTGACTTAAATGCAACGCTGATTGCACAAATCATAAATTTTCTGCTTTTAGTAGCTCTTCTTACCAAATTTGCCTATAAGCCGTTGATGAAAGCGTTGGCGGATCGACAGGCAAAAATTGCCGACAGTTTAAACACTGCGGAACAAGAACGAGCAGAAGCCGCCAAATTGAAACTGGAATATCAGCAGCAACTGTTGGAAGCCCGGACGCAGGCGCAAGCGATTGTTGACAAGGCGATGCGGCTGGCCGAACAGACAAAAGAAGAAATTTTGGAAGAAGCGCGCTCTGAAAACGCCCGGCTGCTGAAAACCGCCCAGGAAGAAATCGCCCGCGAACGGGAATATGCCTTAACGCAGCTGCGAACAGAAGTTGTTGCGCTTTCAATGGCAGCAGCTTCCAAAATTATTGGACAGAACATGGATACTGCCAGCAATGCAAAACTGGTGGCTGATTTTATTGAACAATTGGATGAACAAAAAGTGGGTGGATTGCCATGCTAGTAAATCAACTGGCATTAAAATATGCACAGGCGATTTATGAACTGGCGCAGGAAAAGGGCGCGCTCGGCGAAGTGGATAATCAATTGAAGAGCGTTGAAGCAACGCTTGATGAGAACCCCGACCTGGCGATGCTCCTGTACCACCCGCGCGTTCCGGCACAGGCCAAGAAAGACACGGTGATCAGTGTCTTTGGCGCAGACCTGGCGGAATTTGTTCGTAATTTTTTGCTGCTGCTGATCGATAATCGTCGGGAAACGGCACTGCCGGCAATCATTTGCGAATATAAAAGACTGGCTAATGAAGCCCAAAATATTGCTGAGGCGGAAGTGGTTACGGCGTTGCCATTGTCGCCGGAACAGCATCAGGCACTGGCAGAGAAGCTAAGTGTTGTGACCAAGAAAAATGTTGTTCTGAAAACCCGAATTGATCAACGCATTTTAGGCGGTATTATAGTAAAAATTGGTGATAAGCTGATCGATGGCAGCGCAGCCCGTCAATTGCAGACGATGAAAGCCGCGCTGATCAAGACTGAAGCGACTAAGATTGGGGTGACGAACTGAATATGAAAATGAGGCCAGAAGAAATAACGGCTATCATCAAACAGCAGATCGAGCGCTATCAAGTGGACCTCAATGTTGATGACGTTGGTACCGTTATCGAAGTAGGCGATGGTATCGCCCGTATTCATGGCTTGGCGAAAGCGATGGCCGGTGAACTCCTGGAATTTCCAGGCGATATTTACGGGATGGTTCTCAACCTTGAAGAAGATAATGTCGGCGGCGTGCTGCTCGGCGGTGAAACGTCAATAAAGGAAGGCGACACAGTGCGCCGGACCGGCCGGATCATGGAAGTTCCTGTTGGGGACGCAATGGTTGGCCGGGTTGTGAATGCGCTGGGGCAGCCGATTGACGGGAAAGGGCCGATCCATACAACAGAGTTTAATCCGGTTGAACGCCGGGCACCGGGAATTGCCGACCGGCAATCCGTTAAAGAACCTCTGCAAACTGGTTTGAAAGCCATTGATTCCATGGTTCCGATCGGCCGCGGACAGCGGGAATTGATCATTGGTGACCGTGGTACCGGAAAAACTGCAATTGCTGTAGATACAATCATTAATCAAAAAGGTCAGAATGTTATTTGCATTTATGTAGCAATTGGCCAAAAAGCGTCCACTGTCGCCAGAATTGTGCATACGTTGGAAGCGCATGGCGCAATGGAATACACGATTGTCGTTGCCGCAACGGCTTCCGACAGTGCGCCGTTGCAATATTTGGCTCCTTACTCCGGGGTTGCGATGGGCGAATACTTCATGCATAAGGGCGGTCATGTACTGTGCGTGTATGACGATCTGTCCAAACATGCAGTGGCCTACCGTGCCATGTCGCTCTTGCTCCGCCGTCCGCCTGGACGCGAAGCGTATCCCGGCGATGTCTTCTATTTGCATTCCCGTCTATTGGAACGGGCGGCAAAATTGTCGGCTGAACTGGGCGGCGGTTCGATTACCGCATTGCCGATCATTGAAACGTTGGCCGGCGACGTGTCAGCGTATATTCCCACCAATGTTATTTCGATTACGGACGGGCAGATCTTTTTGGAAAGCGAACTGTTTTATTCCGGAATCCGCCCGGCAATCAGCGTAGGCTTATCCGTATCCCGGGTAGGAGGTTCGGCTCAAATTAAAGCGATGAAGCAAGTTGCCGGCCGTTTGCGCCTTGACTTGGCTCAATATCGTGAAATGGCGGCTTTCGCCCAATTCGGGTCCGATTTGGACAAAGCGACCAAGGCGATGCTTGACCGCGGACATCGTACAATGGAAATCTTGAAGCAGCCGCAGTACGTTCCGATGCCGGTTGAAGAGCAGGTTATGGTTATTTACTTGGCGGTTAACGGTTATCTTGATGATGTCGCTGCAGATACATTGGCAAAATTCGAACCGGATTATCTGAAATTCATGCGTTCCAATTATGCAGAAATAGCGAAGAGCATCAGAGAGAAAAAAGCTCTTACACCAGATATTGAAACGGTGTTGCAAAAAGCGATCAAAGAATTCAAAGATACCTTTGCAACCTTTGAGAAAAACGGCGAACAGTCCGCAGTGAGGTGATCATGAATGCCTAGTACACAGGATATACGCCGTCGCATCAAAAGCGTTAAGAGTATTCAACAGATTACAAAGGCGATGGAGATGGTTGCTGCGGCACGGCTGCGCCGGGCGCAGGAACGGGCCAACTCCAGCCGTCCCTACACGCAGAAGATCAGGGAAGCGCTGTTGCATGTTGCAAGCAATTTGAAGGATGATGACGTTCATCCGCTGCTTGAAGTACGCGACGTGAAACGGACTGGTTACCTGGTTCTTAGCTCTGACAAGGGATTGGCCGGTGCATATGCTTCCAACCTGATTAAGGAGGTCTTGCCTGCGGTTCGCGGCAAGGACAATGTCGGATTGATTACGGTTGGACGTAAACCCCGGGACTATTTTCGACGGCGCCAGTATCAGATCGATCATGAATACACCGGCTTCTCTGAAAAACCGGCGTATGAAAATGCGGTGGTCATTGCCCGTGATTTGGCAAACGACTTTATTGCCGGTAAATACGATGAAATTTACCTGGTATATACCCGCTTTGTTTCGCCTATTGTGCAAAAACCAGCCACCATTAAACTGCTTCCTGCCACCGGTCAGGCAAATGAGCAGGAAAAAGCAGTGTCGCATAGTGAATACATTTTTGAACCGTCAGCAACGGAAGTGTTGAATTTGTTGGTTCCCAAGTATTTGGAGACGGTCATTTACGGCGCGCTGCTGCAATCGGCAGCCAGCGAATTAGGCGCCCGCATGACTGCGATGGGTTCGGCGACAACAAATGCGCAAGACTTAATCGCAAAATTAGTTCTGAATTACAACAAAGTTCGCCAGGCGACCATTACCCGCGAAATTTCTGAAATCGTGGGCGGTGCCGAGGCATTGAAGTAAGCAGTCAATGTGTACATGCGTACAGAGGAGGGAAACCTGTGAATATCGGTAAAGTTATCCAAGTTATCGGTCCGGTCATCGATGTTGAGTTCCCTCCGGAACAGCTGCCTTCCATCTATAGTGCAATCAAGATCGATGAAACGGTTGGTGACATGTCTATCCATGTGACGGCGGAAGTAATGCAGCATTTGGGCGATAATATCGTCCGCTGCGTGGCTATGTCGTCCACCGACGGTTTGACCCGCGGCATGAAAGTCGTGGATACAGGAGCAGCGATCAAGGTTCCGGTAGGAAAAGGCACACTGGGCCGGATATTCAATGTATTAGGGGAAACAGTGGACAATCGTCCCGAAGAAGTGGTCGCTGACGACCATTGGCCGATTCATCGGCCGGCGCCAAGTTTTGAACAGCAGGAAACCGCAACGCAAATATTGGAAACAGGGATCAAAGTTGTAGACCTGATTGCTCCTTATTCCCGCGGCGGTAAAATCGGTCTCTTTGGCGGCGCAGGTGTGGGCAAGACAGTTCTGATTATGGAACTGATCCGCAATATTGCGACCGAGCACGGCGGCTTCTCGGTGTTCGCCGGCGTAGGCGAGCGGACCCGGGAAGGCAACGATTTGTGGACGGAAATGAAGGAATCAGGCGTTATTGAAAAAACGGCGCTCGTGTACGGTCAAATGAACGAACCGCCCGGAGCAAGAATGCGGGTTGGTCTCAGTGCTTTGACCATGGCGGAATATTTCCGTGATGTTGCCGGTCAGGACGTATTGCTGTTTGTTGATAACATCTTCCGGTTTATCCAAGCCGGTTCGGAAGTTTCCGCATTGCTTGGCCGTATGCCGTCGGCAGTTGGTTATCAGCCGACTCTGGGAACGGATGTCGGCGCATTGCAGGAACGGATTACATCCACCAAAAAAGGCTCTATCACTTCCGTACAGGCAGTTTATGTGCCGGCGGATGACTTGACTGACCCGGCCCCGGCAGCGACCTTCGCCCACTTGGATGCCACGACGGTTTTATCGCGGCAAATTGCTGAGCTGGGTATTTATCCGGCTGTGGATCCGCTGGATTCCACCTCGCGGATTATGGATCCGAATGTTCTGGGCGAAGACCATTACCAAGCTGCCCGCGGCGTGCAGGAAGTGCTGCAGCGCTACAAAGAATTGCAGGATATTATTGCTATTCTGGGGATGGAAGAATTGTCTGATGAAGACAAGCTAACCGTGGCGCGCGCCCGTAAAATCCAACGTTTCTTGAGTCAACCGTTCTTTGTGGCGGAAACCTTTACCGGCATGTCCGGCAAATATGTTCCACTGAAGGAAACGATACGCGGGTTCCGGGAGATCTTGAGCGGAAAACATGATGATTTGCCGGAATCAGCCTTTTATATGGTCGGCACGATCGAAGAAGCATTGGAAAAGGCTGAGAAAATGAAGGGGGAATAGCACATGGCCAAAACAATCCGGCTGGACATTGTCACCCCCGAACGAATGGTGTACTCAAAAGATGTCAACATGGTGATCGCCCGGGCTACTGACGGCGATCTGGGCGTTTTGCCAGGTCATATACCGTTGATTGCCGGGTTGGCTGTTTGGCCGCTGCGCATTCTTACAGAGGAAGGCGAAGTGCAGGTTTCAGTTAGCGGGGGGTTTATCGAGGTGCAGCCAACCAAAGTAACCATCCTGGCCAGCAGCGCCGAACTACCGGAAGAGATCGATATTGACCGGGCCATGGCGGCACGCGAACGAGCGGAGAAACTCCTTGCTGCCAAGGAAGGCATCGATGTTGCGCGAGCACAAGCCGCTTTGCAGCGTGCGCTCATGCGTCTGAGGGTAGCGGAGAAAGACCGCCACAACGATTAGGTTTTCAAAAGGGGACGGGCAATCTTGCCCGTCCCCCTGCTTTTGCACTTTAATGCAAGCTACAGGTTTTTTCCAACAGATTGCCCGCCCTTTTTTTCTTGCAAGATCGACTAGTTGATGATAAACTATTGTGTGGTAAAGCAGTCTGTGTGGGAGGATTTATTTTGGAAAAGTTAGTGATTACGGGAGGCAACCGGTTATCCGGCGCCATTAAGATCAGCGGCGCAAAAAATGCTCTGCTTCCTATTATCGCCGCCTCAATCCTAGGGAAAACGCCGAGTATATTGCAGGAAATTCCTGACTTGGAAGACGTTCGGACTATTTCTGAAGTGCTGCATGAATTGGGGCTGACGGTTCGGCGCGAAGAACCGGATACGTTGGTCATTGACAGCAGCAGCATCAGTAAGTGCGAAGCGCCTTATGAATTGGTCCGGAAGATGAGAGCCTCATTTTTGGTAATGGGATCCCTGCTGGGCCGGTGCGGACAGGCTAAAATTTCGCTGCCGGGTGGCTGTGCGATAGGAACCCGGCCGATTGATCTTCATCTGAAAGGTTTTGAAGCGTTAGGCGCTGAAATCGTCTTGGGGCATGGTTATATCGAAGCCCGTGCGCCGCAGGGGCTGACCGGTGCGCGTATTTATCTGGATTTCCCCAGCGTTGGCGCTACTGAAAATATTATGATGGCTGCAAGCACGGCCAAAGGGCAGACCATTTTGGAAAATCCGGCGGAAGAGCCGGAGATTGTCGATTTGGCTACCTATCTGAACACAATGGGCGCTCGGATACGCGGAGCAGGAACCAATGTGATCAAAATTGAGGGCGTTGCAGAATTGCGGGGAGCCACGCATACGGTGATTCCCGACCGGATCGAAGCGGGAACCTATATGGTGGCAGCGGCAATTACCGGCGGTGACATCCGTTTGGACAACGTTTTGGTAGAACATCTGAAACCTGTGATTGCCAAGCTGAAAGAAGCGGGCGTGACTGTGGATGAAGATATCAACGGCGTGCGGGTTCGCAGCAGCGGAAAACTAAAGCCGGTTGATATCAAAACCTTGCCATATCCAGGTTTTCCGACGGACATGCAGTCGCAGTTCATGTCGCTCATGGCGGTGACAGCAGGGACAAGCGTTGTTACCGAAACCGTATTTGAAAACCGTTTTATGCATGTGGACGAATTAAAACGAATGGGCGCTCATATTAAAATTGAAGGGCGCACTGCGGTGATTGAGGGAGTCGGCAAGTTGACCGGCTGTCCCGTGAAAGCGACTGATTTACGCGCCGGCGCCGCTTTGGTATTGGCAGGACTGGTCGCTGACGGCCAGACGGAAGTCGGATGCATACATCACATTGACCGGGGCTATGATAATCTAGTCGGCAAATTTCGTACTCTTGGCGCGGACATTGTCCGTACGCCGACCGGCTGACAACAACAGAATATGAATAGGCTGTGCTTTCCATTGTGAAGGCACAGCCTGTTTTTGGTAAAAATGAAGAAAGCGAAAAACGAAAAAATAGAAGGCATTTAAAGGATTTTTGAATACAATAGAGAATTAACAGGAGACTTGTAAAAAAAAACTAAAAGTTGCTTGTGTCTTGCAGATAGCGGAAAAAGTGCTGCAGGCATTCAATTTTTAAATAGGTTAAAATGGCGGTGAAACGATCGATGAAATGGTCTATGAAAGAGTTTTTTGGAAGGGGCTGGACTATGTTTGGAATGCCCACCGATATCGGTGTTGATTTAGGTACTGCGAATGTGTTGGTATACGTGAAAGGAAAGGGGATCGTTCTTCGGGAGCCTTCCGTTGTCGCGATTGACCGTGATACGAACCGTGTATTGGCGATTGGTGAAGAAGCCCGGCGGATGCTTGGACGGACCCCGGGCAATATTGTCGCTATCCGTCCGCTGCGCGAAGGGGTTATAGCGGATTATGATATTACAGAAAGCATGCTGCGTTATTTTATCCAAAAAGTGGTGAAAAAAAGTTTGTTTTTTAAACCCCGTATTATGGTTTGCATTCCTTCCGGCGTAACTACAGTCGAGAAACGTGCCGTGATTGAGGCGACCATCAAAGCTGGGGCCAGTAAAACGTATTTGATTGAAGAGCCGTTGGCGGCAGCGATGGGCGCAGGTCTGGAAATTTCCGAGCCCTGCGGGTCAATGGTTGTGGACATTGGCGGCGGTACAACCGATGTCGCCGTTCTCAGTTTAGGGGGCATTGTGGTTAGTGAATCCCTGCGGATTGGGGGCGATAAGTTTGACGAAGCCTTGGTTCGTTACATCAAAAAAGAGCATAATGTGCTGATTGGCGAACGTACCGCCGAGAATATTAAAATTAAGGTTGGAACAGCGTATGCCGGCGCAAGGAACGAAACAATGGAATTGCGCGGCAGAGATTTGGTTGCCGGCCTGCCGAAAACGATCCGCATCTCATCCGCTGAGACGTTGGAAGCGCTGGCGGAACCGATCGCACTCATCATAGAATGCGTGAAATCCGTATTGGAAAGAACCCCGCCGGAATTGTCGTCGGATATTGTGGATCACGGGATTGTGATGACCGGCGGCGGCTCGCTCTTGCAGGGCCTTGACCGGCTCATTAGCACGGAAACCGGCATACCGGCCTACCTGGCCGAGGATCCTTTGTCCTGCGTTGCGATCGGTACCGGAAAAGCGTTGGATTCATTAGAAAAATTGCAGGACAGCACGGCGATCACGAAAAGGAATTTTAATGTTGATCGCTAATCGTTCGATAATATCATTGAATGAAGATATTGCAGGGCTTGGCGCTATTTTGCCGCTGGGCCCGGCGTTTCGCATAATATAACAGGGAGGTGAAAAAATGTTACGAGGAATTTATACGGCTGCTTCCGGGATGACGACTGAAACAGTTCGCACCGATACAACCGCCAATAACCTGGCGAATGCGTCAACAACCGGCTACAAAAAAGATGTTGCTGTTGACAAGGCATTTTCAGGGTTGCTATTGCAGCGCTTGAATGATGGTCCGGATGCGACAATCGGGACACTTGGGGTAGGTGCTGCGGTTGATCAAATCTCTACAGAACATGCACCTGGCTCTTTGCGATCGACCGGGAACCCGTTGGATGCTGCGATTGACGGTCGCGGTTTTTTTACCGTGCAGACACCGAATGGCCTACGATATACCCGCAATGGCTCCTTCACCCGCAGCGCAGCGGATCAACTGGTGACTAGCGAAGGATATCCGGTGATGGGACAAAATGGCCCTATTTCCTTACGCGGCGCTGAAGGGGGCACAATTTCGATTTCGCAAGATGGCCGCTTGTCAATTGACGAGGTGGAGACGGATCAGCTTCGCTTGACAGATTTTGTTGATCCAAGCCGTCTCATCAAAGAAGGATCGAATTTCTATGCAGCAGGTGATGCGGTGCAGGAAAAAAATAGTACCGTAAGGATTGCGAAGGGATCCTTGGAACTATCCAATGTCAATGTGATTGCGGAAATGGTGAACTTAATTGCCGGTTATCGTTCCTATGAAATCAATTCCAAAGCTGTGCTTGCTCAAGATCAGATGCTGGACAAGGCAGTGAATGAAGTCGGAAGAGTTTAGCCGGGCGGGCTTAAGTTTCTCGCAAAATAGTTCGATAAAGAATATGTATGGGGCTGGACCTTGACGGAGGCCCCGGCGGCTGCCGATCGACTGACGCAGCCGGCAACGGAAATACCGGGGAGGGAAATGAATATGATGCGTTCTTTGTGGACTGCAGGAACGGGAATGATGGCCCAGCAGGCCAATATCGATGTGATTGCCAATAACTTGGCGAATGCCAGCACGACGGGTTTCAAGAAAAACCGGAATGATTTTCAGGATCTGATGTATCAAGTGATCCGCCAGTCAGGCGCCGCGACCGGATCCGATACGCAAATTCCGGCCGGCGTCCAGATCGGACATGGCGTAAGGCTTGTTGCTACGCAGAAAATGTTCACCGAAGGCAATCTGCAGCAAACAGGCAACCAATTGGACTGGGCAATTGAAGGCGATGGATTTTTTCAGGTTACCATGGAAGATGGAACAATCGGCTATACGCGGGACGGATCATTTAAAAAAGACTCACAGGGCAGGATTGTGAATTCTGACGGCTATATATTGGAGCCGGCAATCACCATTCCGGATAACGCCACCGGCATCGCTCTTTCTGCTGATGGCCGGGTCAGCGCCACGATCCCGGGGCAGACAACGACGGAAGACCTTGGCCAAATTCAATTGGCCCGCTTCGTAAACCCAGCCGGATTAGATAGTATTGGCCGTAATCTTTATCGGGAGACGTCTGCATCAGGATCGCCGTCTATCGGCAATCCCGGAACAGACGGCGCTGGAACGGTGACAAGCCAGTTTTTGGAGATGTCTAATGTCGAAGTGGTGGAAGAAATGGTCAATATGATTGTTGCGCAACGTGCCTATGAATTGAACTCAAAAGTAATTACCACTTCGGATGAGATGCTGAGTACGGCAGCCGGCCTGAAACGATAATATGAAAAACCGCTTTTTTCGCAAAACAGGGCTTATTGCTGTTTTGTTGGTATTGTTTTGTGCACCTGTATTAGCCGGTTCTATTTCGGTGCAGGTTGATGCACAGGCTTCTGTGCGCGGACCCCAGATTACATTTGGGGAACTGGCCGAAATTCATGGCGCAGACGAAGCACGGTGTGAACTGTTGCGCAATTTGAAGCTGGGACCGTCTCCTCAACCGGGAGAACGATTGATTTGGACGGATCAGATGCTGGGATCGCGCTTGGCTTCGACTGGCGCCGATTTTTCCGGGATCAATTGGCAGATGCCGCCAACTCTGACGATTACAGCCGGTGCACAAACTGTGCAGGCAGAACAATTGAAGACGGTTTCTCTGGCGGCAATCCGGCAACTGCTGGGACCGGCAGCTGACAGCGGCAATATCACGATCGATCTCATCGGCGAAGTTCGTGATCTGATGGTTTCAGAGGGCATTGTGAAGTTGAGCGCAACCTTGCCGTCGGGGGTACATTACGCTGCTTTGACAACGGTCGTAATACGTGTTGACATTCAGGATCGCTCACCGGTAACGACTGTTTTGAACTATGATGTCCGCCTTTATCGCAATATTATTATTGCCGGGAAGGATATTGGCGCGCATGAACTAATTACTCCGGAGGCTCTTCATCTCGAGCGGCTGGAAGTCGGACGATTGTCCGCCGGATATTTCACTGACTTTGCGGAAATTGCAGGCTATGCGGCTAAGCGTCCGCTGGCGCCGGGAATGATCATTACGAAATCCATGCTGGAAAAACCTGTGCTGATTCAGCGCGGTGCAATGGTCGCTATTTTAGCGAAAGCCGGCCCTTTGCAAGTGACTGCGCAGGGAGAAGCTTTGCAGGACGGAAGAAACGGTCAATTGATCCGGGTAAGGAACATCGAATCCCGCAAGATCATCCTTGCGCAGATTGTTGATTCAGATACAGTGTTGGCGCCGGCATATTACCGGCCATAACTCATGGAAAACCCGCAGGGGTTGAAGAGAATGGAAAGTGCAGGTGTTTTTAGATGCATAGCACAGGGAAAGTCCTTCGTTGGCTGACAGCCTGTTTTTTAATCAGCTTTTTCTGCGCGGCGCAGGCGCCGTTGACTGCTTCGGCCGAATCACTTTGGAACGATGCGGCTGGCAATAGCTTATACGCCGACCATAAAGCACGTGCCGTTGGCGATATATTAACAATCGTGATTAGCGAATCCTCATCGGCAACGAGGGCCGGTACGGCGAAAAACACGAAAGATACCAGCATCGGGATGGATGCCGGGACAGGAATTTTCCATGGAATTGCTTCTGCCAGCGCCGGTTCATCCGACAGTTTTGCGGCAACCGGTTCCATCTCCAACACCAACAAAGTGCAAGGGAAAATTACTGTCCAGGTGATGGAAGTTCGTCCTAATGGCCTTTTGGCGGTCAAAGGGGAACAGAGCATCAAGCAGAACGGCGAGGAACAGAAAATTACCGTGACAGGCTTGGTCCGCCCGGAAGATATTACGGCCGACAACATTGTCATGTCGTATAATGTTGCCAATGCGCAAATGCGCGTGGACGGGAAGGGACCGATCTCCGGCAAACAGCGGCAGGGGATTGTTACCCAGATATTTAACTTTTTATTCTAACACTTAATGGGTAGAGATGAAACTTTGCACTTCGCCCGATGGCAACCACAAGCGGAGGTCAAGCGATAGAGTCGGAGCGGTGGTTCTATCGGGTGAAGTGTATAATGAAAAGATATTTTTTACTGGATTTTTGGAGGGAATATGCGCAGATTCATCATCTTGGGGATCTCTATTTTGCTATTGCTGGCACAGATTACCGTAGTCGCTGCAGCTCCAAGTGCGGTCAGCACGCGGATCAAAGATATTGCCAAAGTTCAGGGCGTCAGGGCGAACCAACTGGTGGGTTATGGCTTGGTTGTCGGCCTGGCAGGGACGGGAGATTCAAACAAAAGTACGTTTACGATGCAATCGATCGCCAATATGCTGAAATCATTCGGTGTTGTTGTCAGCGCCGCGGCGTTGAAATCGAAGAATGCGGCTGCTGTTATGGTTACCGCCCAACTGCCCCCGTTCGTCAAGCCCGGCGATACGATTGATATCACTGTTTCTTCCATTGGCGACGCCAAAAGCCTGCAGGGCGGAACTCTTTTGCAGACGCCTTTGAAAGCAGGCAACGGCAGTGTATATGCGGTAGGCCAAGGTTCGGTTTCTACCGGCGGTTTTTCTGCCAAAAGCGGAGGATCCAGCCAGCAAACGAATTTTCTCACCGCGGGGAATATTCCGAATGGCGCCATGGTAGAACGTGATGTTGCGATGAATTTTGCGGATAATGGCAACAGCATTACACTGGCGCTGAGTCAGCCTGACTTTACAACAGCCAGCCGGATTAGTGCGGCGGTTGACGGCCGTTTTGGTTCGATATCGAAGGCGCGTGATCCGGGGACTGTCGTTGTAGCGATTCCGGCTGGATACGCCAATGATATTGTTGGTTTTATCTCTGCAATCGAAGAACTTCCGGTCACGCCGGATAACGCAGCCAAAGTCGTGATCAATGAGCGGACAGGCACGATTGTTATGGGCTCCAGTGTGACAATCGATGAAGTGGCCGTTGCGCAAGGCGGATTGAGCATTCGGATCAGTTCTGCCGCCGAGGTCTCGCAGCCCGGACCCTTTTCAGCCGGTAAAACGGTTGTTTTGGACAAAAGTTCGGTCGAAGTAACGGAACAACAAGCCAATCTGATTCTTTTGCCGGCTTCCGCCAGCGTCGGTGATGTTGTCAATGCACTGAACGCAGTTGGCGCCACGCCGCGGGACATCATGGCGATTTTGCAGGCGATGAAAGCGGCCGGTGCACTTCATGCGGAGTTACAAATCATTTAGATTTTGCTATAATGGTTAAGTAAGGAAGAGGGGGAGCAAATGGCAATTTCGCCACTAAGCGGCAGCAGTCTTCCCGGATTGACAGGTAATGATGCTGCCACGATCAGACAGAACGTTGATTTTGCATCCCGCATGGAACAAGCGGTTGCAAAGGCAAAAGCAGCAGAAAGCCAGACGGCAATCAAGCCGTTGTCCGCCGAAGAAGACAAAAAAATGCGCGAGGCCTGCCAGGGAATGGAAGCTATTTTCCTGAACCTGATGCTGAGCCGGATGCGGGATACAGTGCCAAAATCAGGACTGACCGGTTCTTCCTCACAGGAAAGTATCATGCGCTCCATGCTGGATACGGAAATGACAAAAAATCTCGCACAATCGGGCGGGATTGGTCTGGCTGATATGATATACCGACAGTTGCGGCAGGAAAAAGACGCAGTCAAAACGAGCCAGGCGCCGAAGTAGGGTCTGGCTTTTCCCTATCGGCAGATCGGTGTGAAATTTGAGCGGAAGGAAGGAACACGGTATGAAACCAGTTCGTCGTTGTGCGGGGCTTTTATTGGTCTGCTTTTTTTTACTTACTCAGATTGCCTGCGCTGCAGCAGATACGGAAAAGAATAAGATACAGAAACTGCGGTTTAGCCAGACGGCTGAAAAAGTGCGCATTGTTCTGGATACTACGAATTACCCCGAATTCACGGCCTTGCGCTCGGATCATCCCTTGCAAGTGGTCGTTGATATGCCTAACACAGTCAATGTCGGTGCGCCGGCCAGAACCATGTTCAATGACCCGTTTGTGGAAGGAGTGACCGTTGCGGCTGCAGGATCCGGACAGGTTCGTGTCACCGTTGATCTGAAAATGGCCGGGATGTATCAAGTGCATGCGTTAAAGGCTCCAAACCGGCTCTTCATCGATATTGTCAAAACCTATGAAAAAAAAGTTCAGCAGAAAATCATGCCCGGTTTAACTTATACGTCCTGGCAGCGCAGTCAAGCACAAGGTCCTGTTTGGGCCCATGTTCTGGACATGGATCCCAAAACCGGCTTTGCGCTGCAACCTGTTTTGTCCAACGATGAAGTTTTGAAATTGGAAACATTGCTGCCCATGGCGCAGCGGCATCAGGCGGTGGCGGCAGTAAACGGATCCTATTTTGCGCCGAACGGTGAAATTATCGGCCTGTTAAAATTAAACGGCCAGATTGTCAGTACTCCTCAATTGGCTCGAACGGCATTGGGAATTTTTCCCAATGGACAGTTGCTGATTGATCAGATTGCCTATCAAGGAACACTTGCGTTGCCGGATGGACGGACGCAACTGATCAATGGCGTAAACCGGCAGCGGGATGAAGATGAACTCGTCTTATACAATGCCTATTATGGCGATACGACGGGAACCAACCTGTATGGCAGCGAATATGTTGTTCAAAATAACAAAATCACAGCAATCACCAATGGGCATACTGCGATTCCAGCCAGCGGATACGTTTTATCAACACATGGACAAGCCGCCAAAAGTCTGTCCGGCTTAAAAGTAGGCGATAGCGTCAATTTGACGCAAACGTTGGGTCCGCTTTGGGATAAAACCACAACTGCGTTGGGTGCCGGACCGATGCTGGTTAAAAATGGCAGTGTATATCTTACTACCAAAATTGAAGAATTTGGCACCGACGTTGCCGGCGGCCGGGCGCCGCGAACCGCGCTCGGAGTGACTAAAGACGGACGAATTTTACTGGTGGTGGTTGATGGCCGCCAGCAAAACAGCATTGGTCTGACTCTGCTGGAAATGGCTTTTTTGATGCAGGAGCTGGGGGCTGAAAATGCTCTCAACTTAGATGGCGGCGGTTCCAGTGAAATGGTGATCGATAATAAGATTGTCAATGCTCCGTCCGATGGGCATGAACGGGCTTTGGGAGACGCGTTATTGGTTCTTTCGACAAAGCTTGCGAATTGAGTAGAAACATGTATAATTGAATCATAGGGGATGGAGGTGCAATACGATGTTTCGCAATAAAAAGATTATTTGGCTCACTTTGGCCATCATGATGGTAACAATAGCCTGGACCGCGGCTGCCGGAGCAGCAGTAGACCAAAAAGGTGTTTTAAACGGCAAGGTTCTTGCAACATGCCTGGTTACACCGGGAACGGTTGTCCATGAGGGCGATGTATTAGTGTGTGTGGATACAATTACGGGTCCGGCACCGGCTGTAAGGGCGAATGTGGATGGTACGGTAGTTGAGGTGCTGGTAAAACCGGGCGATATGATCAAGACGGGCGATGTTCTGGCAAGGATTGAACCGAAGCGCAAATAGGAGGATGATTTCATTTGTCAGTAATTGCGAGTTGCCGGCGAATACTGTTCATTGCAATGGTTTGCATATTGCCTGTAGCGATAGCGGCAGCCCAGCCTGAAACCTTGCCGGTAGATCAGATTGCGGCGGGAATGAAGGGCGTGGCGAAAACAGTAGTCACCGGGACGCAGATTGAAGAATTTGGCGTAGAAGTGTTGGGCATTATGAAAAGCAAAGGACCTTCAGGGGACCTTATTCTGGTTCGCACTTACGGCGATGTTATTGACCGGACTGGCGGGATTGCGCAAGGCATGAGCGGCAGTCCGGTTTATATTGACGGCAAATTAATCGGCGCCATTGCTTACGGGTGGTCACTTACAGATCACCGGACAGGGATGGTCACACCGATCGCCGATATGTTAAAGTTATGGAACATTCAGGAAAACAGCGATTCCTTGGCAAATGGCCTTTTTATGCATTTGCCGGATAGCGCTGCGCCGGTTGCGACTCCGCTCATGGCTAGCGGCTTTGGCGGGCAAGCGCTGGAATTGCTCAAGAAGGAACTTCAACCGTACCATCTGGTTCCTTATGCAGTCGGTGAAGCGCCGGCCGGGGTCTCATTTGCCGAGCTTTCGCCAGGCAGCGCGGTCGGCGTGGAATTAGTGCGCGGCGATGTCAGTCTGGGTGCGTTAGGGACGGTCACCTATGCAGAAGGCGATAAGATATTGGCCTTTGGTCACCCTTTTTTGAAGAAGGGGAGCAGCGGCTATTTTATGACGAATGCTTACATGTTTACAACCGTCAGCGGATTGGAAAATTCTTTTAAGGTCGGTGCGATTGGACAGGCTGTGGGTTTAATTAATCAGGATCGCGGCGCGGGCGTGGCAGGACAGCTGAACCGGTATCCTAATATTGTGCCGGTAAGAGTTTCCGTCACCGATGCCAATATGAACAGGGTACAGGAATCTGCCGTGCAAGTGATCCGCGATGAACAACTGACCCCGGTCTTGGCGGCGGCTACGGTCTTCAATTTGGTGGAAAAAACGTCTGACCGGGTAGGACCGGGGACCGCACACGTCAGTTTTGAAATTATGTCGCCGGAATTGCCGGACGGCGTTTTGAAGCGGGACAACATGTTCTATAGTTCAAGCAGTATTGGCGAACTGGCGATTACGGAAATTCATGAAGCTCTTGCTTTATTGGCGGGCAACCAGTTTAAACCGGTTGATATTGTCGATGTCAATATCGCCATTGCCGTCGACGAGAGCCGGCGGACGGCGGCGATTATTGAAGCAAAGGCGGCATCCGATACGGCAAGCCCCGGCGATACGGTCAATATTGAGGTCAAATTGAAGCCGTTTCGCGGTGAAATTGTTACCCGTGTTGTACCGTTTACCATTCCCAAAGACACAAAACCAGGAACATTGCTGCTGGAAGTTCGCGGCGGCGGGATGATCTCCCTGACCAGCCTGTTGTTGAAACTGCAAGGGCTGGATGGATTGCTTGCCAAACCGGCAAAAGATAAGCAAAAATCGATTGCGGATATTGTGAAAGAATTCAGCGACCGGGACCGGAATAATGATTTAGTGGTTGAAATTATGGATACGGAACAGGAAGTCTTGCTGAATGCGCCGGACAGTCCGCCTGGCGCCGCTAAGAAAAAAACCAAGGAGCCGCAGGAACCTAAACCGCCGGCAGTGAAGAATTCCCTGCCCAATGTTGAAAAGCCTGTTCTGAAAGCAGAAGAACAAAAACCGGTAAAAGCACGCAGTAAAACCGATTATATTATCGACAGCGGTGAAGCTCAGGTCGCCATTACGGTGAACCCGGTTCACTAAAGAGTTTTTAAAAGGCTAAGATGCTGAAAACGGCAAGCAAATGCAACCGTTACAACGCAGATTGGCCTTTTTCCATAATCTGAAACGGGTGTATTTTGTCATATAAAATCCATAAAAGCAGGGAAATAAACGGTCAGCAGGGAATATATAAATGAGTCTTGGGTTCGGAGGGGGGTATAACCCCCTTCCGAACCCTTAGAGCGAATTTAGTTCGAGTTTTACAGCCTGTTGTTATCCCCGGCCTTAGAGGCCGGGGTCTTACAGGCTGTTAACGAAGATAATGAAATTATGTTATGTTGTGTATGGGCAGGGGGGATCGGATTTGCTAGTTGCATTGCTGGAATCTTTCGGTCGGCGAGCGCTCCAACTTTTTGAAACTGCCGGACAGATCGTTATCCTATTTGTTCAGACACTGCAGCAGATGCGGCATCTGAACATTCGTCATGCCATTGTTCAGATGTCGCATCTTGGCGTGGATTCGCTGCCGATTGTTTTATTGACGGTCCTGTTTACCGGTATGGTATTAACGGTGCAAACCGCTCATGAATTTATTAAATATGGCGCTCAGTCCTCGGTTGGCGGCGTTGTGGCAATTGCCATGGGACGAGAACTTTCTCCCGTACTCAGCGGCGTTGTCGTCGCCGGGCGGGTTGGCGCTGCGATCACAGCCGAAATCGGCTCCATGAAGGTGACGGAACAGATTGATGCGCTAAGGGTGATGGCTACGGATCCGGTTGCTTATTTGGTCGCGCCCCGCTTGGTTGCCTGTGTGTTTATGGTGCCGGTTCTTGTCGTATTTGCCGACGCAATTGGCGTAGTAGGCGGCTACCTGGTAGCCACTTTGTATGCAGGGATCGGTTCCTTTACCTACATCAATTCGATTAAAGTATTTGCTGTGGTCAATGACATCACCGGCGGACTGGTAAAATCGATGTTTTTTGGCGGCATTATTGCGATCGTCGGCTGTTATAAGGGCCTGACCACCGCTTCGGGAGCGGCAGGGGTAGGAAGGGCTACAACAGAATCGGTCGTGCTGTCCATTATTTTAATTTTTATCAGCAATTATTTTTTGTCGCTTGTATTATACCGTTAAAGAGAACGGACTGTGGTTTGACAGTGAGGTGATATTTTTGATCCAAATCCAGTTAAAGCATGTGGATATGAGTTTTCACGGGCGCCCGGTGTTTCAGGATATTAACCTGGAGATAGCCAAAGGGGAGGTCATGGTGATTATTGGTCCGAGTGGATCGGGCAAAAGTACGATTTTGCGGTTGATTATCGGTCTGCTGAAACCGACAGCAGGTGAAATCTGGATCAATGGTGAAGAAATATCCGGTTACAATGAAGAAAGAATGAATGTCATTCGTCGGCATATGGGGATGGTTTTTCAGTATTCCGCATTATTTGATTCGATGAGCGTGGGCGAAAACGTAGCCTTTGGCCTCCGGCAGCATACAAAACATACTGAGGAAGAAATTGCCAGCATCGTACGCCGCAAATTACGCATGGTCGGTTTGACCGGCCAGGAAAATGCGATGCCGAATGAACTGTCCGGCGGGCAAAAAAAACGGGTAAGCTTGGCCCGGGCGATTGCCGTCAATCCGACCATCGTCCTTTACGATGAACCTACTGCCGGCTTGGATCCCATCATGTCGAACACCATCGACCGGTTGATTACCAGTACGCGACGGCGATTGGGGAATACCGGCGTCGTGGTAACGCATCACATGGCAAGCGCCTTTGAAATTGCCGATCGCATCGCCATGCTGTATGAAGGCAGGATCATCGAGACCGGAACAGTTCAAGAAATTCGCAACTCCACAAATCCGATTGTACAGCAATTCATCTATGGCCGAAAAAAATCCGGCACAATGACGGAAAGGGGTTTGGATCAGTTATGAGCAAAGAAGCAAAAGTCGGCGCGGTTGTTCTTTGCGGTCTGTTGCTGCTGGCTTATATGATCATTCACCTCGGCGGGTTTACGATTGGCGATCGCGGGTACCCCATTGATGTCGTTTATACCCAGGTTGGCGGCTTGAAGCCGGGTAATGCGGTTCGTTTCGCAGGAGTTGACGTTGGAACGGTTGAAACCGTTGCCGTGGTTAGTGAAGGAGTCCGGGTACGGGCGCATTTGAACCCCGGCGTTAGGATTCCTGTTGAATCGAAGTTTGGTATTGGGTCGGATGGTTTGCTGGGGGAAAAATTCATTGACATTGTGCCGCCCCGCCCGCATGGCGATGCTTTTCTGCCGCGCAAGGGAGCCGTGGTTCAAGGCGAAAGCCCTCAAGGGCTGGAGCAATTGGTTGGGAGCGTAAACCAGCTTGTGAAATCTGTCCAGGAAGTAATTGGTGATGAAAAAGCGCGAACCGCTTTTCGCGAAACGATCTTCAATGCAAGAGATATCACCGCCAATCTCAATGAGCTGAGTGCGGTGTTGGCCAGAGTGGCGGTGCAGAATGAAGGAGAAATGAATGCCTTGGTGGCGAACCTTTCGTCCATGTCTGTGCGGTTGAATGCCGTTGCAACTCGGATGGATTCCATGCTTGCCGAAGTCGATAACAATGGCCGGACAGCCGGTGATCTTCGGGAGATCATTCAAAATTTGAAAAGTACCAGCGCGCGGGTTGAAAGGATGGCTGCTTCCATGGAAGGGGTAGTGACTGATCCGCAAACTTCGCACAACATTAAAGAAACCCTGAAAAATGCCCGTGAGGCCAGTGAAAAAGCCAATACAATGCTGCGAAAAGTCGAACAGGTCTCAGTCGAACCCGGAATTGAGGTATTGTACAATAGCGACAGCGGAAAATACAGCAGCAACGCGGATTTGCGCGTCAGTACTTCTCCTCAGAGCTTTGCCGTCATTGGTGTCAGGGATATCGGCGGAGAGAGCGATGCTGCCAACAAACTGAACCTCCAGGTGGGGCATAATGTGGGAGAATGGTCGCAGCGCGCCGGCATTGTCGATGGCAAGGCGGGAATCGGGGTCGATAAACAGATTGGCGGCCAGATGAAATTGTCGCTCGACGTGTATGATCCCAACGACGTTCGTGTAAAACTGCGCAGCCAGTATCAAGTGGCGCCGGATACTTTCGTGGTCGCTCAGACCGACAGCCTGAACAAAAACCCGGACAAAAATCTTTACTTCGGCGTGCGCCGGTCATTTTAAAATAAAGTCTTGCGATTGACAGGCAGTACCCTCTAATCCTATAATAAAAATGAATTGACTAGTGAGTCAAATTGGTCTTACTCATTTTGGGAGGCATAAAAATGACAATAAAAACAAAATCATGGCAAAAACGATTGGCCATTGTGTTGGCTGGCGCTTTTATCACCATGCAGACCGGCTTTGCTTCTGCAGCAAATGAAAACGGCTGGGATGGAGCAACGTATACTATGAGGACCGGCTCCGCTGCACCCGCATCCGTCGAACTGTCATTGGACGAGAGCATATCGATGGCCTTGCGGAATAATCCGGCCATCAAAATTGCGACAGCGGATAAAATCAAAGCGGATTGGGCGTTAAGCCAAGCCAAAGGCGGGAAAGGACCTGCAGTTTCGTTTAACTATGCGGGTTCGCGCGGTACCCTCAACTCTTCTTCAGAGAGGGTATATGAATTTTATAGAAACCAATTTTCATTAACATTGCCTTTATATACCGCCGGCAAACTGGAAGGATTAATCGATCAGGCCAAATGGAATGTCGATATAGCGGATTTGGGTGTGGCGAAGAGCCGGCAACAGATTAAACTGGATGCCACCAGTGGCTATTTTGCCGTTCTTCAAGCCCGCAATATGGTTAAAGTAAACCAAGAATCAGTAGCTAGTTTGGAAGAACATTTGAAGAACGTGCAAGCCCAGTTTAACGTCGGTACCGTTGCGAAATCAGACGTCCTACGATCGGAAGTGGAATTGGCCAATGCACAGCAAACGCTGACGAAAGCGGAAAACGCGTATGAACTGGCAGTTGCCAGTCTCAATAATGTCGTCGGTTTGCCGCTTGATACCAAGTTGGTTATCCGGGAAGAATTGCAATATAAACCGTATGGCATGAGCCTTGACGACAGCATTCGGTTTGGTCTGCAGAACCGGCCGGACACCGCTCAGGCTCAAGCAGCTATTCAACTGGCGAAGGAAAGCGTCAAGGTAGCCAAAAGCGGCTATGGACCGACTTTCGCTCTGAATGGCGGAGTAGGTCGCTGGGGTACAGAAAATTTCGGAACAGACAATAAAAGCTGGTCAATTTCTCTGTCTTCGACGTGGAATATATTTGACTCCGGGGTTACCCGCGCCCAAGTGAAGCAGGCGAATTCCGCAGTGGATAAAGCAAGCTATACCGCGCAGCAAACCAAGGACAGCGTGCAGTTGGAGATCCGGCAGAATTATCTGAGCATGCAGGAAGCGGAAAAACGGATTGGAACCAGTCAAGTGGCTGTTTCCAAAGCAGAAGAAGATTTTAAAATTGCCCAAGTCCGCTACAGCGCCGGAGTGGGAACAAACCTTGACGTGATTGACTCACAGGTGGCGTTGACGCAAGCGAGGACCAACTATGTGCAAGCCTTGTACGATTACAATACAAACAAAGCGAAATTGGAAAAAGCGATGGGGGTACCTGTCCAAGAATGATAGACAGGCGGATCAATAAATTTTATAAAAATCAGGAGGCTTGGTATCATACCAAGCCTTACTTTTTAAGGCAGGAGAATATTTTCTTTTTCAACAGGAAGGCTAGGTTGCTGCGGCGAAATATTCTGTAAGTCTGAGAATAGTTGGAGGCTTGCTATGCGGCGAAAAGTGATTGCGCTTGTCTTGGCAGTCTGTCTGGTTTTCGCTGGGACGGCCGTTGTTTGGAGTGTAAACAATCGCGCCATCTTATCCAGAGTGGAAAACACTTTGAGCGATGAAATCAGCACAGCATTGGGCGCCAAACTTGAAGCGGGCCGAATCGAAATCATAGGATGGAATGCTTTGGCACTCCATGATTTCACTCTATATGATAAGCAGGGCCGGGAGATGATCAAAGGCGGGACGGTTACTGTTTCTGTCAATGTTTTTAATCTTCTGCGGGGCCGGTCTGTGATTGAAACGCTGACGGATGTGAACGTAACCGCCTCAGCGGTATTTTTGCGCCGTGGAACCGATAACCGTTGGAATTTCGAGGATTTTACAGAACCGAAACGGGCTGAGGACGCAGTTTTTCATGGCCGGATTTTGATCAAGGATGCAAAAGCACATGTTTTTACTCCTGAAGGACAGTGGGCAGTGGACGGGATCCAGGGAGAGGCGGATTTTTCCCGTTATCCGGCAGTCGCTCTTGTATTTTCCGGCGAACAGGGGAAAACTTCGTTTCAAATAAAAGGAACAGTGAATAGCCAAGGCCGCAGTGGTCTGGAAATGATCGCCGACAATATTGTTTTGGAAGAGTACATCGCTTTACTGCCAGTCACCGAAAACGGTGCGCTGACTGCGGGAGTGGCGAAACGTCTTAGCGCATTTGTGCAGTACGAAAAGGATTCACTTACTTATGCCGGAGAAGTGCAATTCGCCGGAGTGGCCGGAAGAGCAGACCGGTTTGCAGTGGAAGACGTTTCAGGCAAAATCGCATTCACCGAAAAGTCGCTGCACTTTTTTGACACAACAGCGAAGGTTGCCGGGCAGCCGATGGAAATCGACGGCCAAATCGGCCTTGGTGGTTCCGAGCCGGCATTTGACCTGGCGGTATCATCGCCAGGCTGCAGTCTGGCGGCATTTATGAAGGAGAGTCCTCTGAGCGGACCGGTTCTGTTTCAGGCCCGGCTGACAGGAACGCCTTCTGCGCCCGTAATCGAAGGGGATGCAGCGTTATCGCAAGGGGAAGTTCAAGGCTACAGCATATCAGATGCAGCGGCTCACTTGCAATTTTCCGGCCAAACCCTTACGATCCATGCTGCCCATGCAGCTGTTCTGGGCGGCGTATTGACGGCCGCGGGCCAGATCAATATAACGGATCAGACGGCGCAACTGAAGATTGCCGGACATCAAATAGAGCTTGAAGCGTTGACGGGGCTTGCCTCTGCCAGTTCGCTGAATGCAGCCGGGGCCATTGACTTCCGGGCCGACGTTACGGCGTCAGGGGAAAACTACTCCCAAATTAGTGTAAATGCCGCAGCATCAATGAGTGCCGGACAACTATCCGGTATTTCTGTTAATAATGCTTATGCAGGATTTTATAGACAAGAAGGATCTTTTACATTAGATTATCTAACCGCGGATTTTGCCGGCGGCTTCGTAATTGCGGCCGGAGGATTGGATCATAATGGCTGGAACATGACGATCCGCGGACAGGATGTGCAGTTGGCGGCATTGACAGCAGTCCTGCCTGGCCTGGATATAGCTGGAAAAGCTTCGTTTTCCGGCGGGATCACCGGCAGCAGGGACGAACCGGAATTTAATGGCGCTTTTACCGCTGAGGATGGACGAATATTATTTCAGCCTTACCGGCAGGCCTCCGGACGATTGCAGATCAATCGCCGCACAGCTGCCATTTTTGACGGGCGCATGGTTGACGGCGCAACCAGTCATGAGGTCACAGGCACAATTGGTCTGGACGGTGAACGGCTGGTCGCCTTGCAAATGATTTCCCGGCAGGCCCGGGCGGAAAACTTGGTTAAACTACTGGCGCCCGGTGAGAAATTGACCGGCAATGTTGACAACGAAGTCATTCTCAGCGGTTCTCTGGCGAATTTGAATGCCGTTGGTCAAGTGACACTGACTGAAGGCAGCTTCCGCGGTTATCTGCTTCCGAAGGTAACGGGCAAATACCAGCGGCAGCAAGGGATAACCAAACTGGATCATTTTATAGTAAATGCCTTGGAATTACAGGCTCAAGTTTCGGGGCGGATTGATTCGGATAACAACCTGGATGTGGACATTCAAGCGCAGGACATTGATCTTGCCAGATTACGGGCCAGGTATCCATATCCTGTTTCCGGACTGGCCAGTTTTAGCGGCCGCTTGAAAGGAACCTTGGCGGATCCTCATCTGGAAGGGCAATTTTCGGCCGATCGCCTGACCTTGAACGGACAGGCCATGGAAATGGCGGCAGCGACCATTAGCATCAATCAGGGCGGAATAGACATCCCCTACCTTGCGTTTCAGCAGGGGCAGGGCAAAGTGATTGTTCTTGGGGGCATAGAATGGCCATCGAACGAGATCAATGGCAGTATTGTTGTTGATAATGGACAACTGGCGCCGATCCTGGCGATCTTGAACGTGCAGCTGCCCGGAGTAGACGGCAAATTGAACGGACAGATCAATGTAAACGGGACGTTGGAAAATCCGGGACTCCATATCACCGGCGGGCTGGTGAACGGCAATATCAAAAACTATCCTCTGGACAATATTGATATCGACGTCATACTGGAAAATAATATTCTGTCGATCCGTCAGCTGATGGCAAAACAGGGTGACGGAATTTTAGCGATGCAGGGAACCGCAGACCTAAACGGACCGCTTGCGCTGGAAATTGGCGGACGCAATATTGATGCCGGGTTGCTGAAATCGTGGTTCAATTCATCCTTGGAAATCAAAGGGCAGCTGAATGTTGCGGCGCAGATTTCCGGCACGGCCAAAGCGCCGTATGCCGCCGTATCTTTGGATATCGCAAATGGCGGTGTCGCTAGCGCGACGTTTGATCAATTGTACGGTTTGTTTATCTATGATAAGGATAATATTGAAATCAGCCAGTTGTTTCTGTCGAAAGGGCCCTACCGGACCAGCGCATACGGCAGGGTTCCCCTGGCTGCATTACAGGCAGATAAAAATACCCGTCTTTCGTCTACCGAACAAATGGATATTAAATTCCGTTTGGACCAGGCCGACCTGCGTATTCTTCCCTGGCTTACCAAGGAAGTTGCCTGGGCGACAGGGCCGACTCAGGGGGAAGTGACAATCAGCGGAACTCTGGCCAACCCGGATTTTCGCGGCAATATCAGCATTGCTGAAGGCGCGGTGAAATTAAAAGCCTTGGATGATCCTATCCAAAAGATGGTACTTGATATTCAATTGGAAGGTGATACAATTAGACTGAAGTCTTTTTCCGGGCAAATGGGCGCCGGTTCATTCCGGATGGAAGGCGCCATGGATTTTAGAAATCTGGTTCTTGGCAATTATGACCTGGATATGACACTCAACCACCTTGCATTGAACCATAAATATTTCCGGGGACCGGTGAATGGCAAATTGCATTTAACCGAAGCGAATGGAAAACCGCTGATAAGCGGGAAAGTGGAATTTGAAAATGATAGTATCAATATTCCCGGCGTGCCGGAGTTTGCCCAATCCGACCTGGATATCGGCTTGGATGTGGAAGCAGTGACTGCACCGCGGATCCGCTTCCACAATCCGTATATGTATGATATCTGGGCGGAAGGGAATATCAAAATAACCGGATCCAGCCAGAACCCTGCGGTCACCGGCGGTCTTAGTGCGGTGCGGGGGACTGTCAGTTATCTGCGCACTCCGTTTAGGGTTCGGTACGGAACCGTTCGCTTTTTGCATGAAGGGTCCATGGAGCCGACAGTGAAGCTCATCGCCGAGACCAGTTTGTCGCAGACCAAGGTCTTTCTGAATGTGGACGGATCCGTCCAGCAGCTTGATATCAAGCTGACCTCAGAGCCGGCAATGAACCAACAGGAAATTTTGTCGCTGCTCACCCTGAGAAGCCGTTATGCTGATCAGGCCAACGCGCAGGGAGCGGCGCGTGATTCCGGCTTAGGGCGTAATGAAGTGTTTGGCTTGATGAGCACCGGTCTTCAAATGGCGTTTATGAATGAAATGGAGGCTTCCTTCCGCAACGTATTCGGATTGGATGAATTCCGCTTTATTGAAGGATCGGCAACCGAAAATGGCAGCCGGACCACCGCTAGCGCTTCCAGCAACTTCAATAAACAGGTTTACAGCGTGGAATTTGGCAAATACATCACGGATAGGCTATTCATCAGCTACACAATGGGGGTCGGACATGACGAAAGCAGCGCTGCTTTCCGCTACGACATCACTCGTAGAATTAGCCTGACCGGCACAGTGGATGATCAAAACCGCAAATGGATCGGATTGGAAGCCCGGTTCTCATTTTGAGTCTGTCCAACTAGAAAATGACGCTCAATATTCCCCGGGGAGCGGTAAAGGAGAGTGACAGCGATGCCGCTGCAGACTTATCTGAAAGAGTTGAAAAAAATAACACTGCTTGAACCGGAAGAAGAACAATGTCTATGGTTTTCCTACAAGGCGCAGGGAGACCTCGCAAGCCGGCAAAGGCTGATCGAGCAATATCAGCCGCTGGTGTTTAAGGCAGCGGCGCATTGGCGCAGTAATGAAGCCAAGATGATGGATATTATTCAGGAAGGCACGGTAGGCTTGATTGAAGCCGTAGAAAACTACGATCCGTCCAGAAAAGTTGCCTTTAGTCTTTTCGCCTTGCATCGTATTCGCGGACGAATGCTGACCTATATTCAAAAAGAAGGCCGGCATGATCATGTGTATATGGATAGCCCGTTGTCAGCAGAGGAAGGACAACGGACGCTGGCGGATTGCCTGGTTGATGCGGAAGCAGACGTTTCCCGGCAGGTGGAACAAAATTTGCTGCTTCAGCAGGTACAGCAGGCTTTGCAGAGGCTGCCGGTGAAAGAACAGGAAGTGCTGAACGGAGTTTATCTGCAAGATTGTGAAGCCCGTCAGATGGCGGATGCCTTGGATATCAGCATTTCTCACCTTTACCGCTTGCAGCGTCAGGGAATACGGCGCATACGGGGCATGTTGTCCAGGTTTATGCAGAACCGGTGAACTGGATGGAATATCGTGAAAAATGGCAATAAGAAGGCGTATTTGCGTCAAATACGCCACTTAAACCTTATAAATCAGGATATTTGGCCGAAAGACGCCGGCCAAATATTAGCCTATTTCCGTGACTATATAGTCATGGTTGAATATAGGGGTGGTGGACATGACGGAAATCAAACGGCATACCTCAAGGCATCTGAAGGCGGCGCGCCAGTGGCTGTTAAAGGCTGAAAATTCTTTCGGCCAGGATCGTGATGTCCGCGGCGAGCTGGATTTGCTGCTGGCGCAGGCGGAATTGCGGCATGCGCAGGAAACAAACCGCACTCGCCGGTGGCGTTACCGGTATCCGCTTCTGAAACAAGGACTGACGTTTTGTCTGGCTTTTGCCATTGCGTCGGTCGGGATCGGCGGCGCTTATTGGAGTTTGCACCGCCAGCCGCAAGCCATCATACCGATGCAGTCTGTCAATCAGGAAAGCAAGCCTGCTCCACCGTTAAACCGGGCTGAAGTCACCGCTTCCGCTCAAAACCAAAAACCCGTATTGACCGGGCAGTCGTCTGTACAAGCGGCGGGTGTCAAAGAAGAACCCTTTGTCAGCGTTGCTGAACGCAAGGCAGACAACAAGGAGGTTGTATTGAGTCCGGATCAGATGCAGGATCTTGTCCGGACGGCCGGAAAATCGTTACGCGGCCAGTAAAGTAATAAGGAGGGAATGCATGAGAAAAAAACGATGCTATGGTCACCTGCTGATGGCTGTATTTTTGAGCATCAGTTTATGCTTGGCTGCCGCCGGACCGGTTGCAGCAGCAGATTTAACCGGTAAAACGGTGACCGCTGTAGCAGTGACTGGCGCCAACTTCATGCCGGAGAGTATAGTGATGGCTGTTGTAAAGGTTCGGCCTGGCGATAGTTTATCCGCTGATAAAATTAAGCAAGACATGCAGGCGATTTACGATTTAGGCTATTTTTTTGATGTGGTAGCCAACTTCACAGAAGTTCCGGAAGGGGTTAAGATAGCCTACCATGTATCGGAAAATCCGATACTTACGGAAATCATCGTGAAGGGCAATACCAAGGTCACCACGGAACAAATTACTAAATTGTTGACTGTTGGTAAGGGACAAGTAGTAAACAGTAAAACGTTAAGTGAAAATATGCGGGCGATTGAACAGTATTATCATGATCAGGGCTTTATTCTGACCAAGATTAGCGATGTGGCAATGACCCCCGAAGGAATCGTCACCATTACGGTCAACGAAGGCACATTGGAAGGAATCATCGTAAAGGGCAATGACAAAACGAAAAGTTATGTTGTTACCCGAGAAATGAAAGTGAAGGTCGGTGAGCCGTTCAATGCCAAGGATGCGCGTCGCAGCATGCAAAAAGTGTATAATCTTGGTTTCTTTGAAGATGTAAATATGAAACTGAATCCCGGCCGCAATCCGAACGCCGTCATATTGGAAACCGATGTCGTGGAACAGAAAACAGGCTTTTTTTCCATCGGCGGCGGATATAGCGAAGCGGATGGAATGATCGGGATTCTGGAAATTGGCGATAATAACTTCCGGGGAATTGGCGACAAAGTAAAAGTGCACTGGGAGTTTGGCGGCAGTTCCAGCGATGCCAGCGACGCGCCGAACTATTCAGTTAGCTATACAAAGCCATGGCTGGACGCCAAGCAAACGTCATTAGGGTTCAACTTCTATAATATGACCAATGAGTATAACGATTATTATTCTAATGGCGATTTGAAATCCGCGTATTACAAAGAACGCAAAGGCTGGGACATTACGCTGGGGCGGCCGGCCGGGGAATTCAGTCAAAACTACATTTCCCTGAAAAACAGCGAGGACACATGGTTGGAGAACATTGACGATGAAGGCGCGCCCATCGATTATTCTACGTCCCCGGGGTATGGCCCGGAATATTTGAAAAACAATTTCGGCCTCACGCGCAGCGTGATTTTGAACCGGGTCTTCGATAGCCGGGACAATGTTTTCAATCCCACTACAGGCCAGCGTTATTCGATGACCGCTGAATTTGCCGGCAAAGCGCTTGGCGGTGACTTTGACTTTAACAAATACACATTGGAAAGCCGGCATTACATCAAAGTCGGTCATGCGCAAACCGTAGCCTGGAGAATTACGGCAGGCTATGCGACCGGCGATTTGCCGGAGAGTCAATTATTTGCTGTTGGCGGTGCGGATACGGTTCGCGGGTATGAGGATGACCAGTTTAAAGGCAAAAAGATGATTGCCGCAACAGCGGAATACCGTTTTCCGATCGCGAAAAAAATTGACGGCGCTTTCTTCGGCGATATTGGCAATGCCTGGGGCAGTGAAGGCTTTAACATGGACAGTGATCTGCATGCTGCGATTGGCGCCGGTATACGGATCAACTCGCCATTAGGGCCAATTCGCCTGGATTTTGCCAAAGGCGAACAGGGCGGAAAATTCCACTTTAGTTTTGGCGGACAATTTTAATTGGGAATGGTACATTCTGGAGTCAGGTTTAAAGACCTGACTCCAGAATGTACCAGGGGGTGATTGTGGTGCGTTGGCGTCGACAATTTTTTCTGCTTGTGGCGGCTGTTGTTTTTTGCCTCTTGCCTGCACCTGTCGTTGCCGCCGCAGACACGGTCGACAGCATTGTCGTGAATGTGACCTCCGATGTGCCGCCGCCGGCGAGGATCGTCAAGCGGATGACAGGCAGCGTGACGACTGTGGGGGAACAGATTTTATTGGGCAAAACAGTCGGTGATGTGCTGGATAGGCAAGCCGCCTATGAAAAGATCATTCAGGAAGTGTTTGACAGAGTTCTCGTCGGGTATACGGTACAGGCGGTGTCGATTGATCCCGGCATCAGGACAACGATCCTGATCACGCTCACGCCCTGGGGCGATGTAGTGAGGGATGTTTCCGTAGAAATGGATTATGGCAGTCTGTCGCCGGCATCAGCCGAACTGGTTCGCCAGGATGTCGGCGATATAACCGAAAAGGTGCGCAATCTGCTGGTTGGACTGCCAATTGATGCAGTCGACTGGGCGGGCAGCTTATCAAAAACCTTGCTGCGCGAATACCTGGAGGGACAATTGCCTGAATTTCGCGCTGGAATTGATATTGTGCCGGGATCTGTGACAACAGTCCGGGTCTCACTTTTGCCGCAAGGACCGGTAGTGCAGGATGTGCAGCTGTCCTTGCGGTCGAAAACAATTCCCAATGTACTGTTATTGACAGCGCGTCCGGATGTGGAGGCGACGGCCGGTGAACTTCGGGGCTTACCGGTTGCGTTTGTCGAACGGCATCATGCTTATTTTGCCAATCGGATCGGAAACCAGGCGGCCCAATTGCCGGCGGCCCGACGCTATGAATTGAAGCTGACACCGATGCTCGAGCCGGGCCGGGAAACAAGAGTCACATTGAATGCAGAAACCGACCGGTACAAAGTAACCTTGGAGGGCCACCTTGATATGGGGCGGGAGCAGGATAATACAGCAGTGCAGCTTCATGCCGGCAAATATATCAGCAACCGGGACGAAGCCTTCATGGAAGTCGTATTATTTCCCAACCAGGTATCATGGCAATTTCTTCCGGGTTGGGGGCATCGGGTGGGTACAAACACAACGTTGGGGATCAAATATAATATAGGCGATAAACAGGCTGTTCTGTGGCTGCAGCAGCCGTTGGCCCGCAACTGGAGTTTCCGTTTGGAACGGACTCCGGCAATTAGTTACACCGAAGTAGGAATCCGCTATAAGTTCCATGATTTTATCAGTGCAGAATATGTATTTACAAATCATGATAATTGGCTGCGGCTGGTGGGGGATTTGTGAGTCTAACCGGCTGCGGCAAAACTCATGGAAAGCAGTTGAATAGTTCGGGGTTGCCTGTTATAATGAAAAAGACAAATTTTTTGCCGGAAGGCGAGGAAGAAGGAGTAAAATACATGTTTAAAAACAAGAAGAATGCGAGAATCATAGCCATAGGGATCGTTGCTTTTTTTGTTCTGGGAGTAGTCGGGATCGCTCTTTCCCAGTCCGGGAGCAGTCAAATTGCCAGTGCCGCTCCGGCGTCGAATGTTGGCGTAATCAACTATCAAATGATAGTTTCACAACATCCTGATATGGCGACCGCTCAGACAACCATGCAGAACGAAGTAGAGCAAGCCAAGAAAGACTTTGAAGAAAAAACAGTTTCCATGAATGACAAAGAAAAGCAGGATTATTACGCACAAGTTCAACAAAGACTCAATGTGAAACAACAAGAATTGATTGCTCCTATCCTGGATAAAGTAACCGCAGCGATCAAAGCAGTTGCTGATACCAAAGGACTGGCGGTCGTTCTGGATAAAAGCAATGTCGTATACGGTGGACAGGATATTACCGAAGATGTCATGAAAAAAATTACCGGTAAATAGTTAATAGTGAAAAGCCGAGCCGGTGCTAACTGAGCTCGGCTCTTGATTGAAAAGAGGGTGAATGGATGCGAAGAAGTGTTACCGGCTTTTGCCTCCTCATGCTGACTGCACTCGTTTTGGCTCCCGGTTGCTTCAAGCAGCCGGCTCAGGAAACGAAACCCTCTGTTGTCAATTCGTTTGGCATTATTGATCTGCAGAAAGCAACGGAAGCTCATCCCAAATATCCGGAAGTGGCCGGCTTGCAAAAGCAATTGAACACGCTGGTGTTCCAAATAAACCAGCGGCAGTCTTCCATGCTGCGCGACACAGCCACTCTTGCTTCTGTGGAAAGTTCTGCCGCAGCCGGCCTGCAAAAAACGCTGGAGCATGAGTTTCAGTCTCGTATGGCTGCCAAACAGGAAGAAATCAACACTCGCCTGGAAAAATCCTCCCTGCAATTTCGCCGGGCGCTGATCGATGAAATGAAAGCGTTTGAAGAGGAAGTAGATCGACAAATCGAACCGCAACTGATCAATATTCAGTTGAAAATGAGGACTTTGCAATTAACCCAGGAAGAAAAAACGGCTTTACAGCAGAATTTTGAAAAACTGCAAAAAGAACGGACGGATCGTCTGCGACTGCGTGAGCAGCAATTGCATGCGAAACTTGAGACATGGCTTGCCCCGCAAAGAAGAGCTGCCGACCAGGAGTTATCGGCTTTTGCCCAGCAGCTGCAGCTTGAATTGGCACAAAAAGAAGCAGCGCAGAAGGACCAATTCGCTGCGCGTGCATTGCCGCCGTTCACCGCTGCCGATGGCAGCCTGCCCGAATTGCAGATGCGAGCTGACCGTAAACAACAGGAAATTGCCGGACTGAAAGAGGAAATACTGCGCGATGTCCGTGATAAAACGGCAAAGGTAGCGATTTCTATGCAATTGGACGTCGTGCTTGCCAATATCCTGGTTAACAGCAGCGCTATTGATATTACCGGCAACGTGATTGCCGAACTCAAAAAATGAAAGAAAGCCAATGGGAGGAAAGAATGAATATGTTAAAAATTGGGAAAACAACTTTTGTCACACTGGTATTGCTGACGGCGTTTGCGGTGACCGCAGTGATTGGCGGATGCAGCAGCTCTACGACGGGGATCGGCATAGTGGACATGAACAAAGTAATGGCGGAAAACCCCAAGGTCCAGCAATTACAGGAACAGTTGAACACGACAGGGAAAACGATGAGTGAACAACTGGAAAAAGATAAGGCTTCCATGACTCCGGAGGAATTCCAGAAAACACAGGAAAAATCCTATACCGAGTTTATGAAAACCAAGCAATCACTCGAAGCACAAGTGGATGCAAGCGTAAAAAAGGCTTTGGAGCAAATTGCGAAAGAAAAAAATCTCGGAGTGATTCTTTACAAAAATGGTGTTGCACAGGGCGGAATCGATATTACCGATGAAGTGAAACAAAAAATGCAGTAACTTGCAAAAAGGTACGGAGGGGTTCCCTTGAAAAAGACATTATCTGAAATTGCCGAATTAATTGATGGCAGTGTGCTGGGCAATGGGGAACTGGAAATCACGGGTGTTACTAATATTGAGGAAGCCGGCGCCGCACAGATCACCTTTGCGGTTCCGCCTCATTTGGCGAAAGCGGCCGCATCGGCCGCCGGAGCGGTGATCATCCCTGATTCTGAAACACAGTTTGCCAAACCGGCTATCCGCGTGGCAAATCCTAGAGTTGCTTTTGCCCGATTGCTGGAATTTTTTATGCCGCGTCCCGAAGTGGCGCGCGGCATCCATCCATCCGCTGTGGTTGGGCCAAAAGCACAAATCGGTGATCATACTGCAATCATGGCGCATGTAGTTATTGAAGATGGGGCGGTCATCGGCGACAACGTAGTCATTTATCCTCATAGCTATATTGGCGCGGATACGGTAATTGGCGCTGATTCTCTCATTTACCCGAATGTGACGGTTCGTGAAAACTGCCGGCTCGGCGAGCGGGTGATTTTAAACAGCGGAGCGGTCATCGGCAGTGAAGGGTTTGGGTTTGTGACCATCGACCGGCGGCACCGCAAAGTTCCCCAGGTTGGGAATGTAATCCTCGAAGACGACGTGGAAGTTGGCGCCAATGCGGCAATTGACCGGGCGACAACCGGCAGCACAATCGTTCGGCGGGGAACCAAAATTGATAATCTGGTTCATATTGGCCACAATGACGTTGTGGGCGAGAATTGCTTTTTTGTTGCCCAGACCGGAATTTCCGGCAGTGTGACTGTGGGAGACAATGTCATTTTTGCCGGACAAACAGGCTCTGCAGGCCATTTAACCATAGGCGACAACTGCGTATTTGCGGCCCGGTCCGGGATTATCAGCGACGTTCCGTCCGGATCTTTCTTCGCTGGCTTTCCTGCGCGGCCCCATAGTGAATGGATCAGGGCGCAGGCTGCGCTGGCCAAACTCCCCGAATATCAGAAAAAGATCCGTTTATTGGAAAAACGCCTTGCGGCGCTTTCCTCAGAGGCGGACGAGTAGTAAGGATTGGCAGCCTGTCTCTTGATAAAGACAGGCTGTCTGTTTATCGCCATTTTACCTTTGAATGCGAGGAGGAAATACGTTGAAAAAGATGTTGATGTTTTTCTTATGCGCTGTGATGTTTGCCGCAAGCTCGCCTGTTGCTGATGCTGCGCCATCCGTTTATGGCTCCACCGGAATGATCATGAACCCGAGCGCCGATGTGTTGCGCGAAGGGCAATTTTCATTGGGCTATTTTCATTTTCAGGATAAAACGAGTGGAACGCTTGAATTCAATTTAGCCGACCGGCTCGAAGTTGGGGTGGCCAGAGTTCAGCATGATGATCGCGGCGTTGATTCTGTTTTCAATGCCAAATACTCGTTGCTGTCGGAGACTCTTGTGGCGCCTGGACTGTCGGTCGGCGCAGAAACGGGCATTCACGGCGAACAGAGTTCCTTGTTTGCAGTAGCCAGCAAAGGGTTGCCGCTGGGTTTGCGTCTTCATGCAGGCGTCGGCAATGGCCGTTTTGACGGCGCTTTCGCAGGTCTTGAAAAGACCTGGAACCCTGTTGGAACGGTTACCGGCAATAATGTTTTTCCGGCTACCACGCTGCTAGTGGAGTTTGATGGCCGCAGAATGAATTATGGAGCACGTCTGGCGATCCTGCCCGGCTTGAAAGTATCCGCCGGCTGGCAAGATCATCATTTTTATACCGGGATCATGTTCACAAAATGAGTCCTATGTTCTGGAGATGAGGAGTCGGTAGCGTGTTATATGCTTTTTTAAGAGTTCTGAGCAAAATAGCTTCCCGCTTGCCACTAGCCGGTCGCTGCAAACTTGGCGATTTGCTGGGGACGCTGATCTGGCCATTTGTGCCGCGGCGGCGCAAACAAATGGCACAAGCGAACATTAGCCTCAGCTTGGGTGTTGACCGACTGCAAGCGGATAAAATTGCCAAAGACAGCGCCGTCCGCTTTGGCCGTCTATTTTTGGAAATGCTTTGTTTGCCGGGATTAACATTGGAGACCTTGCCAAAGCTTGTCAGCCGGATCGAAGGCATGGACAACTTACGGCAGGCGCAAGCCGCTGGCCGGGGCGCGATTGTGGTTACCGCCCATAGCGGAAACTGGGAACTCATTGGCCCGGCATTATCCCTGCATGGATTTCCGATGGTCGGCGTCGCCCAAAAGCAGCATAGCAATTCGGATCGCTTTATCAATGAATGCCGGACCAGTACCGGGATGCAGATCATTTACAAAACGGATGTGCGCTCGATTCTCCGCATGCTGATCAGCGGCAATATCGTCGGTCTTTTAATCGACCAGGATGCGCATCAAGATGGCGCCTTTGTCGAGTTTTTCGGCCGTCCCGCTTCTACGCCGAAGGGCGCTGCCGTAATGGCTCGCATGCAGGATGTGCCGATCGTTCCTCTTTTTATTCATGGGGAAGCGGACGGCCGCCATGTCCTCGCCATTCAAGAACCCATCCGAATGGAGAAAACAGCGGATCGTGAAAAGGATGTCTGGGAAATGACGCAGCGACTGACTCGCATCGTGGAAAACCATATCCGCCAGTATCCGCAGCAATGGTTTTGGCTGCACAATCGCTGGAAAACTTCGCCGCCAGCCTGAATAGAAAGGTTGGTATTGCAGGAAAAAAATTTTTCCTATATACTATAGTATAGTTATTCTCTAGGAGGAACGAACTATTTTGCAGCATCAAGCGACGATTACCACTTCCGTGACCTATACCGGGATCGGATTGCATTCCGGGAAGCCGGTCACGATTTCTTTGCAGCCGGCGCCGGTTCATACCGGCATTGTTTTTGCCCGTATTGATTTGCCAGGAGCTCCGAGAGTTGCCGCACGGGCTTGCAATGTCACAGCAACGATGCGCGCCACTACACTCGAAGCCGGTGCGGCCAAAGTTTTCACGGTCGAGCACTTGCTGGCGGCTTTTTCAGCTTTGGAGATTGACAATTGTTTGGTAGAGATCAATGCGATGGAGCCTCCGGTCGCGGATGGCAGTGCCTTGCCGTTTGTCCGCTTAATACAACAGGCGGGGCGGACGGAACAAGATGCACCATGCGTTGTGAATGCAATTTCTGAATCCTTTGCAGTACGGGAAACGGATAAATTTATTGTTGTGTTGCCGTATAATGGATTGCGGATTACGTTCACCTCCATCAATCCGCACCCTTTACTCGGGGTGCAATTTGCCGACTATGAAATTGCACCGGATATTTTTATGAAAGAAATTGCTCCCGCCCGCACGATCGGCTTTATGCATGAAGTGGCTGCGCTGCAGGCACAAGGGCTGGCATTGGGCGGAAGCCTCGAAAATGTGGTTGTTTATGATGAAACCCAGGTTCTGACGCCGCTCCGGTTTCCTGATGAACTGGTGCGCCACAAAATTCTTGATGTGATTGGCGATTTGGCTTTGGCCGGCCGGCTAAAAGGCCATATTATCGCCGTGAAATCGGGTCACAGGCTGAATACTGAACTGGCCGCAAAAATTGCGGCTGCTGCGCATAGAACATAAGGAGGCGGTTGAGCCATGATGTTAACATCAACTGAAATTCAACAGATTATTCCCCATCGCTATCCACTCTTGCTGGTGGACCGCATTTTAGAGATTGAGCCATTAAAGAGGGCTGTGGGAATTAAAAATGTTACAATCGACGAACCGTTTTTTATGGGCCACTTTCCCGGACAGCCGGTAATGCCCGGAGTTCTTCTCCTGGAGGCCATGGCGCAGGTAGGCGGAGTTGCTATGCTCTATCCGGCCGAAAACAGGGGGAAAATAGCTTATTTTGCCGGCATGGACAAGGTCAAATTTCGTCGCCCGGTTGTACCTGGAGATCAAGTGAAAACAGTTGCCGAAATCATCAAAGTCCGGGGAACGATGGGGAAATTAAGAGCCGAAGCGTTTGTAGACGGTGAACTGGTTGCTGAAGCGGAGTTTTTCTTTGCGCTGAAGTAACATGAAAATGATCGTAAAATGGAGAATATAGGCTGAAAAAAGGCAATAAAGCGATGTCATTTTCGATTAAGCCTGAAAATGGCCTAAATGCGTCCGCCACAAACAGACTGTTTAGTCGGACTATATAGAGCAGAAAAATTGAACAGTGCGGCACATTTATGGAGGAGTTGAAGAAATATGAAACCGGAAACGGTAATTATACCGATACGTAAAATACATGAAACTGCGGTGATCGCCCCTGGCGCCCGACTGGGCAAAGACGTTGAAGTCGGGCCTTATGCGGTAATCGGTGCGAATGTGATTATTGGCGATGGAACAAAAATCGGCCCGCATGCAGTGATCGACGGCTGGACCAGTATCGGTCATCATTGCGTGATTTTTCCAGGCGCGTCCATTGGCGCGGAACCGCAGGACCTGAAATTTTACGGCGAAAAAAGCTATGTTTTTATTGGAAACAATACGAAAATCAGAGAATGCTGCACCGTGAACCGGGCAACAGGAGAAGGCGAAGAAACCAGAATCGGCAATGACTGCCTAATGATGGCGTATTCTCATGTCGCTCATAACTGCGTGGTTGGCAACAATGTCATCCTGGCCAATGCGGCAACGCTGGCCGGCCATGTGATTGTGGAAGACCGGGCGATTGTTGGCGGCTTGTCAGGCGTTCACCAGTTTGTTAAGATTGGACGCAATGCCATGATTGGCGGCGCAACCAAAATCGTACAGGATATTCCTCCGTTTGTGATTGTGGATGGCAATCCGGCCAAAGTGGCAGGATTGAACAATGTAGGACTTTCCCGGGCGGGGATGTCTGCAGAGGTTCGCCGGAACCTGAAAAAAGCGTACCGCATTCTGTATCGTTCCGGATTAAGTTTGCCGCAAGCGATTGCGGTTATGGAACAAGAACTGGAATCTTGTGAAGAAGTAGAGCATTTGATGCGCTTTTTGCGAAATGCGGAACGTGGTATTTGCCGCGGTCGACGTGACGCAAGCGAATAGTAAACGGGGGCCAATATGAGAAAAATAGGTTTGTTGGCCGGTGTGGGACGACTGCCGGTCGAATTCGCCCGTGCCGCTCGCGGCATGGGTTTTGGCGTAATTGCCATTGGACTGGTTGACGGAACCGATAAAGAGCTTCCGGCGGTTGCAGATAAATTTTATTCGATTAGCGTTGCGAAATTGAGTAAAATAATTTCTACTTTAAAATCGGAAAAAGTGACCGAGGTTACCATGCTTGGCAAAGTGACCAAAGAATTGGTTTTTAATAAATTGGTCATCCCGGATATGCGCTTGATCAAATTGATGGCTGGATTGAAAAATAACAGCGACGATACGCTGATGCTGGCGTTTGTTCGTGAATTGGCCGCCGAAGGGATTGGCGTACTGGATCAGACTCAGTTTCTTAAAACCTTAATGCCGCTTCCGGGTATTTTAACCCGGCGGAAACCGACAGAAGCGGAACTGGCTGATATGGAATTCGGTTTCCAGATGGCGAAGCAAATCGGCGGCTTGGATATTGGACAAACCGTAGTGGTCAAAAACCGGGCTGTTATGGCAGTCGAGGCGATCGAAGGAACGGATGCCTGCATCCGCCGGGGCGGTGCGCTCGGACGCGGCGGCGTAACAGTCGCCAAAGTCGCAAAGCCGAACCAGGACATGCGCTTTGACGTGCCCGGCGTAGGACCGGATACCTTGCAGGCCATGATCGAGGCCGGGGCCGTTTCCTTGGTGATGGAGGCCGGAAAAACTCTTCTTATTGATAAAGAAACGGTAATCGCGCTGGCGGATAAGCATAAAATTACAATTGCGGCGCAAGAATGATGCGCAAAACCGGTGGAGGCTTGTTGTATGACAAAAATTATGCTTTCTGTGGGTGAGGCGTCCGGCGATTTGCACGGCGCCAGCCTGGCGAAAGCTTTGAAAGCTTTGCAACCTGATATTTCTTTGTTGGGCATGGGCGGCGCAGGAATGCGGTCCGCCGGAGTGGATATTGTCTATGATATTGCTGACTTGGGCGTAATGGGTTTTGTTGAAGTGGTTCGCAACTTGCGCAAAATGTTTCGTCTGCGGGATATGCTCACAGAAGTGATGGAGCGTGAGCGTCCGGATGTGTTGGTAGTGATTGATTATCCCGGGTTTAATATGCGGTTGGCTGCAGTTGCAAAACGCTTAGGGATCCCGGTAGTATCTTATATCAGCCCGTCCGTCTGGGCGTGGGGACGGGGCAGGGCAAAAGGCGTGGCCGAGACAGTAACAAAGGTGGCGGCCATTTTTTCATTTGAAGCGGAAGTTTACAGAGAAGCGGGGGCGGATGTGACTTTTGTCGGTCACCCGCTTTTGGATATTGTTCAACCCCAGTGGAGCAAAGAAGAAGCGGAAAGGTACTTTGGCATTAATCCGGAACAACCGGTCGTGCTTCTTTTGCCGGGCAGCCGGCGGCATGAAATTGACCGTCTATTACCACCGATGCTCGAAGCGGCGGTGAAGATCAGTCAAACGATTCCCGATTGTCAGTTCTTTTTGCCGGTAGCTTCGACAATTTCCCGGGAAATAATAGAAAACATGCTGCGAGCTTACCCCGTGAACGTGCATTTGACGGATGGATACACCTATGATTTAATGAACATCGCTGATTTGGCGCTGGCGACTTCCGGTACCGTCACCCTGGAAGCGGCTTTATTGCAATTGCCATCCGTGGTAATTTACAAAACAGCCTTTCTGACGTATTTGATCGGCAAAGCGTTGGTCCGCATTGACAACATCAGTTTGCCGAACATTGTCGCCGGCAGGCGTATTTTGCCCGAATTTCTTCAAGATGCGGTTACTGCGGACAATCTGGTTGCGGCTGCGTTGCCTATGCTGATGGATCCGGCAGTACGCGAAGAAAATAGAGCGGATCTGGCGGAGGTTCGCCGCCTCCTAGGAGAGCCGGGCGCTGTGAAGCGAGTGGCCGAATTAGTTCTGGATGTGGCGGCAAATGGCTGCGGAGGGAAAAAATGACGATCTATTTGCGACTTTTGAGTTATGTAAAGCCTTATTTGCCCCGGCTGGTGATCGCCATTATCTGCATCATCGTTGCCGCATCTGCGAATTTATATATCCCGTGGATTATTAAGGATGTCATCGACGATGTGCTGACGACGAAAAACATGGCGATGCTGAATATGATATCGGTCGGGATCGTTCTTGTCTTTTTTGTTCGGGGCATCTTTTTTTATGGGCAAACGTATCTGATGTCTTTTATTGGCCAAAAAGTGATCATTGACATTCGTGAAGCCGTGTATCGCCACCTGCAAAAATTGTCATTATCCTACTTTGACAAACGCCAGACCGGTACCATTATGAGTTATGTCACCAATGACGTGGCAGCGCTCCAGAATGCATTGATCGAGAGCGTTGTGGAACTGGTGACGGAAGGAATGATTCTAATCGGCTCGCTGGGGGCGATGTTCTATATCCATTGGAAACTTTCGCTGCTTACGCTTACTACATTGCCGTTGGTTGCTTTGACCATTAATGTTTTTGGCAAGAAACTGCGAAAAGCCGGCAAGGTAATGCAGGAACGGACCGCAGACATCACCTCTGTTCTCCAGGAAACGATCTCATCTGTCCGGGTGATCAAATCCTTCGCCAGGGAAGACTATGAGATCGAACGTTTTAACCGGGAGAATTATTTTAATTTTCGGGCTCAGATGAAAACCGCGCAACTGATGGCGACGCTGACCCCGACGATTGAATTTTTGGCCGCCCTCGGCGTAACGGTGATTATTTGGTATGGCGGACGCGAAGTCATTGCCGGCAACTTGACATCCGGCTCCCTGATTGCTTTTTTAATTTATGTCGTCAACATTTCAAATCCCATCAAACGGTTAAGCAAAGTTTATGGGAACATCCAACGCGCGCTGGCAGCGGCGGAACGGGTTTTTTCCGTTTTGGATACCCAACCGGAAATTAAAGATTTGCCAGACGCAAAGGAACTGCCGCCGGTGAATGGACAGGTTGTTTTTGACAATGTCACCTTCGAGTACAAACCGGGCGAAACTGCGCTGAAGGAAGTTTCCATGGTAGCGGAGCCTGGACAGATGGTGGCTATCGTAGGCCCAAGCGGCGCCGGAAAAACAACGTTTGCCAGTTTATTGCCGCGTTTTTACGATCCGGTATCCGGTAGAATTGCTTTGGATGGAATCGATATAAAAACAGTCACATTACGTTCCCTGAGGGAACAAATCGGCATTGTGCCGCAGGAAACCATCCTGTTTAACGGCACAATATATGATAATATTTTATATGGCGATTTAGCGGCAACCGAAGAGCAGGTTACAGCTGCCGCCCAGGCCGCGAATGCCCACAATTTTATTGTGGCTATGCCGGAAGGCTACCAAACCCATATCGGGGAGCGGGGCTGCAAATTATCCGGCGGTCAGCGCCAGCGAATTTCTATCGCCCGCGCGATCTTGAAAAATCCCCGGGTGTTGATCTTGGATGAAGCAACCTCCGCGCTGGACACCGAAAGTGAAAAACTGGTGCAAGATGCCTTGGACAAACTGATGCTCGGCCGAACCTCGTTCGTGATTGCCCATCGTCTTTCTACAATCCAGCGGGCCGATCGCATTATTGTCATGGACAAAGGCCGCATTGTTGAAACCGGTTCGCACGAAGAACTCATTCATGCCGGCGGCTTATATGAGAAACTGTATCAGATCCAGTTCAGTGAACAGGCAGGATAGACGCATCCAGTAGTCGAAATGGGGTAACTAGTATGCAATTTCTGTATGACATCCTGGCCATATGTCTGGTCATTCTTGCCATGCCGGTATTTCTTGTGCGATTATTGCGGGAGAACGGGTTTGGCGAACGGCTGCGCCAAAGCTTCGGTTTGATTCCGGACGCAGTGATGGACCGGGTGGCCGGAAAAGATTGTATATGGCTTCATGCCGCATCGGTTGGGGAAATCGTAGCAGCGAGCCCAATTGTCAAAGAAATACGTCAGGCTTTTCCCGGCGTTCCAATTTTAATATCCGTGGTCACCGCCAATGGTTATGCGATGGCGCACCGGATTATTCCTGACGCCGACAGCATTATCTATTTTCCGATTGATTTGCCATGGCTGAGTGAACGTGCTGTACGGAAAATTCGCCCCAGGGTGTTTCTGCCGGTAGAAACAGAATTATGGCCGAATTTTTTGCGGTCCGCCCGCAAACATCAGATTCCGGTGATGATGGTCAATGGCCGGATCAGTGACAAAAGCGTCCGCCGTTATCGTCATCTGGGCGGCATATTAGCCAATATGCTGGACACTGTAGAGAAATTCTGCATGCAGTCTACCATTGACGCCCAATATATTATTCAGATGGGCGCCGACCCGCGACGGGTTATTGTAACCGGCAATACGAAATTTGATCAGACCTATACGGACATCAGCTCTGAGGAGATCGCCACGCTGCGGCGCCAACTTGGCTTAACTGCCTCAAACCCTGTTATCGTGGCTGGGAGTACGCACAAGGGCGAAGAAGAAATGCTGTTTTCGGCCCTGAAGAAAGTAAAAACGGCATTTCCTGAGACGGCGCTGGTGATTGCACCTCGGGAAATTTTGCGGACGGAAGAAATCAGCGCAATGGCTGTCAAAGCCGGTTTCGCTGCTGCGACCCGTACCGGACTCAAGGATAAGCTCACAAGTGCACATGATGTTGTGATTCTGGACACGATTGGTGAATTGGGAAAAGTATACGGCCTTGGCGATATCATTTTTGTCGGCGGCAGCCTCATTTCCCGGGGCGGCCATAATATTCTTGAACCGGCCGCTCATGGCAAACCGATTTTGGTCGGTCCGCACATGTTCAATTTCAAGGAAAGCTATGCCCTTTTTTCCGGTCGGGGCGCCTGCGCGACCGTATATGATGAAATCAGCCTTACGGACAAAGTGATGGAAATCCTTTCAACGGAGCCCCTTCGCCGGTCGATGAGCGAGGAAGCGCTCGCCATTGTCAGGGAAAATCAAGGCGCTGCGAAGAAAAGCGCGATCTATTTAAAGGAATTATTGGAAAATCGGCAATAGCCAACTGATATAAAAGGCGGAACTGATATGCGCCAACGCGAGACACTGCAAATCTATTTATACCAACTGGTTCATGGCAACAATGCAGGGATCCTGGGAGGGATCCTATTGGCTGTTTTACGGCTATTCTCCGTATTTTATGGAATCGGAGTTTTCTGCAAGTTAATATTATATAAATATGGGATACTGAAGCAGCACCGTTTGTCCTGCAAAGTGATTAGCCTGGGTAATATTACCGTTGGCGGTACCGGAAAAACACCCACTGCGCAAGTATTAGCGGCGATGATCCGGGACATGGGTTTTCGCGTGGTCATCCTAAACCGCGGATATCGCGCCAATTGGAGCGGGCAAATCGGTCTTGTATCGGACGGCCGGCGCATTCATATGACCGCTGCCGAGTCGGGCGACGAAGCATTTCTGCTGGCCCAAAATGTACCGGGCGTGGCAGTTGTCGTCGGTAAGGACCGCGCCTTGACCGGTGAATATGCCGTTCGGCAATTGAAAGCGGATGTCATTATTCTCGATGACGGCTTCCAACACTGGCAACTGGCCCGGGATTTGGATATCGTGCTGATTGATACGCTGAATGAATTCGGCAATAATTTTCTGTTGCCGCGCGGAACACTGCGGGAGCCATTGGGAAACTTAGCCAGAGCGCAGGTATTTCTGCTGACCAAAGTCGACCAGTCAACGTCAGAAGCGCGAAATCGGATCCGCGAAACGCTGCGGCGGGTTAACCGCAATGCGTTGGTGGTGGAAAGTGTTCACAACCCGGTGTGCCTTATTGAACTGAAAGATTGGTACAAGGGACTGCGTGCCCAAACGGTAGCCTTGGAAAGCATCCGCGAGCGCAAAGTGCTGGCCTTTTCGGCTATCGGGAATCCTTCTTCATTTGAGCAGACATTGCTCGATGTCGGGGCAAAGGTCGTTGCTGCCGAGCGCTATCCTGACCACCATGACTACACCATGGCAGAAATGCAGGGTGTGATGGAAAAAGCGCTGCAGGAAGGAGCCTGCGCACTGGCGACCACGGAAAAAGACGCCGTCAAGATCCCAACGGAATTTATTGATTCTGACCGTTCGCTGCCAGTTTATGTGATTGGCATTGAGGTTAAGTTTACCGATGGCAAGCAGGAATTCATCGATCTGATCCGAAAGGTTTCCTGCAAGGATAATTCATTGTAAATGGAGGCAAGAAATCGATGCAAATTCTCTGTGTCATTCCGGCTCGGTTTTCTTCGACCCGCCTGCCGGGAAAACCATTGGCCAATATTGTTGGAAAACCGATGATTCAGCACGTTTATGAACGGGCGGCCAAAGCTGTACGGCCCTTTAAGGTGGTTGTAGCGACTGACCACCAACTGGTGTATGATGCAGTAAAAACGTTTGGCGGCGAAGTGTTAATGACGTCCGCCGATCATCCAACCGGCACCGACCGGTTGGCGGAAGTGGCACGTTCGTTTCCAGAGGCGGAAGTGATTGTGAATGTGCAGGGAGACGAGCCGCTGATCGAACCCATGATCATTGATCAGCTGGCTGCGGCTTTTGATGGCCGGCCAGAGCTGCAGATGGTGACAATGATGACACCCATGCGGCCGGAGGAATACCATGACCCCAATGCTGTAAAAGTGGTCACGGATCAACATGGCTATGCCCTTTATTTTTCCCGTTCGCTGATTCCTTATCCCCGTGTGAAAATCCCCCAATTACCGGTTTATAAACATATCGGCATTTATGCTTATCGCCGCGATTTTCTTCTGGAATACTCCACGCTGGCTCCGACGCCGCTGGAACAGGCGGAATCATTAGAACAGCTGCGGGTGTTGGAACACGGACACCGCATCAAGGTTCTGGCTACGGATTTCCGGTTCATCGGAGTAGATACTCCGGCGGATTTGGAGCGTGTGAATGCGCTGCTTCGCAGATAGGAGTCTGTTGCACAAGCAACAGACTGCCAAGAAATGATAAGACGAGTTGCAAAAGTTTCAGCTGGACTTTTGCAACGGTCTCTTAGGAGGAAAATTAATGCATACAGTAGATATTGGTTCAATTACAGTAGGCGGGAAAAATCCCATCGTTCTGATTGCCGGGCCTTGTGTAATAGAAGGTCTTGAACGGACAAAGGCGATTGGCGCAGCGGTTCGCGACATTGCAAACCGCTTGGGGATGCCGTATATTTTCAAAGCTTCGTTTGATAAAGCCAATCGTTCTTCCTACAGTTCCTTTCGCGGACCTGGTTTGGAAGAAGGCTTGCAGATTTTGCAAACCATTCGTCAGGAACTTGCGGTACCGGTTTTGAGCGACATTCATTGTGTTACTCAAGTGGCCCCGGCGGCGGCGGTACTGGATGTTCTGCAAATACCGGCTTTTTTGTGCCGCCAGACGGATCTGGTATTTTCTGCTGCAGCGTCCGGTTTGCCGGTAAATGTTAAAAAAGGACAATTTTTGGCCCCACGCGACATGCAGAACGTAGTGGACAAGATCCGGGAAGCCGGTAATGAGAAAATCCTGTTGACGGAACGCGGCGTCAGCTTTGGCTATAACAATTTGGTGGTAGATATGCGTTCGCTGCCGATTTTACGTTCCATGGGTTATCCCGTGGTCTTTGACGGTACGCACAGCGTCCAACTTCCAGGCGGCGCCGGAACATCTTCCAGCGGACAAAAGGAATTTGTTCCTTACCTTACCCGGGCGGCAGCGTCGGCTGGGATTGATGCTCTGTTTTTGGAAGTGCACGACAATCCGGCAGAGGCCTTGTCAGATGGGCCGAACATGCTGCAAATCGATCAATTGGAGAGTGTACTTCGCGACGTTCTGGACATCGACGCCATTGTCCGCAAATACAAGTAATCAATTTGATTCAGGAGGCAACACATGATCATTCAACAAGCGCGCCAAGCGTTAGCAATTGAAGCCGCGGCCATTGAGGCGCTGATTCCGCGGATTAACGGACAGTTTTCAACCGCTGTCAATATGATTTTGCAAAATCCGGGCCGGGTGATTGTTACCGGGATGGGGAAATCCGGTCTTATTGGCAGGAAAATCGCTGCGACGCTGACCAGTACAGGAACGCCGGCTTTTTTTCTGCATCCTGCGGAAGGAATTCATGGCGATCTTGGCATGGTCACAGGGGAAGATATCGTGATTGCCTTGTCGTACAGCGGCGAAACTGCGGAACTGATTGGTATCATCCCTACCCTCAAACGAATCGGCGCCCGGCTCATCGTGCTCTGCGGCCGTGAAGCCTCGTCGCTGGTGCAGAACGCGGACGTATTTTTAGATGTTGCGGTAGAAAAGGAAGCCTGCCCCTTGGGATTGGCTCCGACTGCCAGCACGACCGCCGCTTTGGCCATGGGAGACGCCTTGGCAGTAGCGCTGCTGTCCGCGCGTAATTTTACGCCGGAAGATTTCGCACTTTGCCATCCCGGCGGCGCACTGGGCCGTAAGCTGCTATTGACAGTGGAAGCGGTCATGCACAGCGGTGAAGATAACCCGGTCGTAACAATGGATAAAACCGTAAAAGAAGCGCTGTTCGTGATTACCGCCAAGGGTCTTGGCGCAACCGCCGTAATCGAAGATGATGGACGCCTGGCCGGGATTATTACCGATGGCGATATTCGCCGCGGTCTGGAAAAAGGCCATGAATTTTTGGATAAGCCCGTAGGGGCGCTCATGACGAAAAGACCGTGTACGATTACAAAAGAAAAATTGGCAGCGCATGCCTTGCATTTGATGGAAAAAAACCAGCCCCGGCCGATTACGGTATTGCCGGTTGTGGATGATGCGCAGCATGCGATCGGCATGATCCATCTTACTGACTTATTACGCCAAGGAGTGGTATAATGGAATACAAAGCACTTGCGGAAAAAGTGCGCTTGATCGCCTTTGATGTCGACGGAGTTCTTACCACCGGGCAGCTTGTTTTTGGCCATGAAGGCGAAGAATTGAAAGTGTTTCATAGCCAGGATGGATTAGGGATTAACGCTGCGCGGCGAGCCGGCTTGAAAACGGCGATTATCACCGGCCGGTGGACAACCATGGTGGAAGTGCGAAGTGCGGAACTGCGCATTGACGCAGTTTGTCAGGGAGTCATTGATAAACTGGGGGCAGTCCAGGAATTGCTGAAAAAATACGAATTAACCATGGAACAAGTGGCCTATGTCGGTGATGATCTCAACGATCTGGCGGTAATGGCGAAGGTTGGCTTGCCCTGTGCAGTCGGCAATGCTGTGCCGGAAGTAAAAGAAATCGCCCGCTATGTAGCCGGGCATACCGGCGGCAGCGGCGCCGCACGGGAAATCATCGAAATGATATTGAAAGCGCAGGGAAAATGGACGGACATCGTAGCCGCCTATCTGCAACCCGGAGGCGTGGAAACACGGCAGTAAAACGGTTGTACTTCTCTGTAAAGGAGGGCGCGGTGTGTCCAAAGTTTGGCAGTATTATTTAATCAAAGCATTCAGCCGGATGATTTGCTGGCTGCCATATTCCTGGTTGTTGGCGATCGGCAAATTGCTTGGGCTTGTATTCCATCGCATTGCCCAAAAACAGCGTAAGCGTGCCATTGCGCAAATTTCAGAACGTCTTAATCTGCCGGAGAAAGAAGCAAGGGCTGTGATTCGCCGGTTATTTATCCATGTAGGACAGACCTTCCTCGAGATAATGTATACGCCGGTATTAGACCGCAACAATTTGGAACGCTTTATCGCTATTGAGAACCGGCATTATTTGGAGGAAGTTCTTTCAACTGAAAAAGGCGCGGTTATTCTCGCGGCGCATTTCGGTAATTGGGAATGGCTGGGGGCGACTCTCGCCTTAACCGGTGTGCCTCTTTCCAGTGTGATTAAACCGCAGCCGAATGAGCAGCACACGCGAATATTGAATGAGTTTCGCCAGCACACAGGGATGCAGATCTTTAATCGGGGGACTTCGGAATTGCTGGGAATTTCAAGGGCATTAAAACAAGGCCGCTTTGTCGGCTTTGTCGCCGACCAGGATGCCGGGCGGGCGGGACTGTTTGTCGATTTCCTGGGGAAAATGGCATCGACGCCGCTTGGGCCGGCCACATTTGCCCGGAAATTCAACGTTCCGGTGATACCGGTTTTTATCGTTCGCCGCCCGGAAGGCGGACACCGTGTTGTGGTGCAGGAACCCTTTTATTGTGAAAAGACCGGCAATGAAGAAGCCGATCTATACCGGGCGACCCAGCAGATGGTTAAGATCACGGAAAATATGATCCGGCAGTACCCGGATCATTGGCTATGGTTTATAAAGCGCTGGAATACCAAGTATGATGAGAAAGCAGGCGAAACGGCGTGAAAAAAAGTTCAATTCTGGCGATTGCCGTCACGTTGCTGCTGCTGTCCGGCGGACTGTATTATTTTCTGCGGGAAGAACCGCCGATGACGCCGAATCCGCCAAGGAAAATTACCAGCGATCCGGAAGCGGAAGTGAGTTTTTCCGGCACTTCGATCGCAGAAGAACAAAACGGCACGAAACTATGGGAACTTGGCGCGGATCGAATCACGGTGAATCAAACGACCAAAACCGCACGTTTTTACGGACTAAAAGGGAGCTTTTATCAGGAGAACGGCAGTAAAGTTGATGTGACGGCGCGCGAAGCGACGTTAGATCCGGCAACAAAAAATATCAGCCTGAATGGCGATGTGCGGGCTGTGTCCACGGAAGGGGCAGTCTTCACGGCAGCGCAGGCGCGCTGGGAAGGGACACAGAAGCGTTTCTTTGGAACCGGAGGAATTACGTTTACGCGTGAGGACGTTGTGATTACCGGCGCTGCAATTGAAAGCGACGCAGGGCTGGAAAAAGTAAAAGTGCAGGGACAAGCTCGTGCTCTAAAAGGAGGATTGATCCCATGATGAAAAAAAACAGATTGCTGCTGGCAATGCTGATATGTTTGACGATGGTGTTCAGCAATGGCAATTCGTTTGCGGCGAATGGCGGAGCTTTTGAATTGACAGGCGATGTGATTGAATATGACTCCGTGCAGGGCATCATGGTTGCACAGGGGAATGTCCGGCTGACGCAGGATGGTGCGGTGATGACCGGCGCGAATGCGCAGTATAACACGAAGAGTAAAGAAGCATTCATTACCGGCGGCGTTCGTTATTCCAAGGACGACCTGTCGCTTACCGCTTATCAGGTTCGTTCTTTTCAGGACAATCATCTGATCGCTGAGGGGGATGCCGTTTTGACCAAAGGACAAAATACGCTGCACGGTCCGCAGATCGATTATTACGCGGACAGACAGTACGCGTTGATCACCAGCGGCGCTCGTCTGGATATGCCGGACGGCAGCATGACGGCGGATCAGCTGGAGGCATTTATTTCCGAAGACCGGGCGGTAGGCGCCGGCAGCGTGCACATTGTCAGCAATGCCCGCAATTTGGATGCGACAGCCCAGCAGGCGGTATTTTATGGAATAAAAGGAGCGCAGGACGCTCCGGGCAAGATTGTATTGACAGGCAGTCCGCGGGTGGTGCAGGATGGAAATGTGCTGACCGGCAATACGATGACCATTTATCTGGATGAGAAGGCGCTCGATGCGCAGGGCCGCACCAAGCTGATCGTCAAACCGCAGCAGTAAAAGAGCATTGGCTGCGAATACTCCAGATTTCATAAGTATAAATGAATGAATTTCAAAATGAAATGAGGAAATCGATTCGGATGTATATTGCAACAGAGAACCTGGTGAAAACCTATAAAGGCCGCAACGTGGTCGACGGTGTCAGCATCCGTGTCGATCAAGGCCATATCGTCGGGCTTCTCGGTCCGAACGGGGCCGGCAAGACAACCACCTTCTACATGATTGTCGGTCTGGAGAAACCGGACAGCGGCCGGATCATTGTCAGCGGCGAAGACATTACTGCTTTGCCGATGTACAAACGATCGCAGTATGGAATTGGCTATTTGCCGCAGGAGGCTTCCATTTTCCGCAAATTAACAGTGGAAGAAAATCTGCTGGCTATTTTGGAAACCCGTCCCGGCACTCCGGAAGAATGGCGGGAGAAGATGGAAAGCCTGCTGGCGGAATTTCATGTCGGACATGTTCGTCAGCGCAAAGGATCGGAATTATCCGGCGGAGAACGGCGCAGAGTGGAAATTGCCCGTTCGCTGGCGATTAATCCAAGCTTTATTTTACTTGATGAGCCGTTTGCCGGCGTGGATCCGATCGCGGTTGCCGATATCCAGGAAATTATCGGTTATCTGAAAGAACGGGGAATCGGGGTTTTGATTACCGATCACAATGTGCGGGAAACGCTGCGGATCGTCGATCATGCGTATATTTTGAATGAAGGAAAAATCCTCATCGCCGGCGACAGTGAAACGATTGCGGAAAGCGAGATCGCCAAAAAGTTTTATCTGGGCGATAATTTCAGTTTATAACATAAATAAATACTGAGACCGGTTGAAAAAGCTCCAGGAACGATGGATTTTTGCAGCGGTCTTTTAGGAGTAACGATATGCGTATTCTCGACAAATACATCCTGCGCGAGCTGATGGGGCCGTTTCTGTTCGGCATCGCTTCCTTTTCCAGTATTTTTATCGGCACGAACACGATCTTTCGCATTGTACAGTACATCACAAAATACGGCGCTTCGCTGGGCTCGGTGACAAAACTGTTTATCTACAGTTTGCCGAATATCATTGTTCTTACGTTTCCCATGTCGATGCTGCTGGCATCGTTGCTGGCGTTTGGCCGGTTGTCGGCAGCGAGCGAGGTCACTGCGATGAAATCCGGCGGCTTGAGCTTTTACCGCCTTGCCGTACCGGTTTTTGTCGTTGCTTTTTTTGTCAGCATTTTCGCGGTCGCTTTTAATGAGCTGGTGGTTCCGGCGGCCAATACCGCGTATAACAATACGGTTTTTTACGAGATCCAAAAAAATACCACGCCGAAATCGCAGGATCACATTATCATCAAAGATGTCGATTCCGGAAATCTGGGACGACTGACCTATGCCCGCAAATTTGACGAAGCGACCAGCACCATGATTGGCGTAACAATTGAAGAATTTGAAAATTCACGGCTGGTGCGGATCGAAAATGCCGAGAAAGCCGTATGGAAAGATAACCGCTGGATCATGTACCATGGCACGATTTATGACATGGGCGCGGAAGGCAATTTAGAGCGCAGCCTGCGGTTTGAAGAACAGACGATGCCGGTGACCAAAGCGCCGAAAACGATCGCCCGGGAGCAGAAGAAAGCCGAAGAAATGACGATCCGGGAATTGAAGCAGCAAATCCAGGTACTGCAGCGGGAATATGTGAAATCCAGCGTCTACGAGGTCGAACTGCATCACCGGATTTCTATCCCCATGGCAAGCCTGGTCTTTGCTTTGATCGGTACGCCGCTTGGCTTGTCGCCGCACCGTTCCAGCTCGTCTACCGGGCTCGGCTTCAGCATCGTGATTATTTTTGTCTACTATATTATCATGGCAGTTTCCACGGCGCTTGGACAAGGGGGCGCGATGAACCCGGCCCTGGCCGCCTGGCTGCCGAATATCATCGGTATGATCGCCGGCGCATATCTGGTCCGCCGGGCATCATAACAACGGAAAATTTGTCTGCGGGCATTTGAAAACTGGACCAAACGGAGGGGGAACGGACGATGATATACGGATTGACATTAATTGCCATATTGGCAGTGATGGGCGGCTTTATCGCCTTTATCGGCGACAAGCTGGGCACCAAAGTGGGCAAACGCCGATTAAGCCTGTTCGGTTTGCGGCCAAAGCATACGTCGATCATCGTAACCATTATCACCGGCGTTTTGATCGCCGCGTCCACCCTCGGCGTTTTGAGTCTGGCATCGGACAATGTCCGGACCGCTTTGTTCGGGATGCAAGCCTTGCAGGCGGAATTGCATTCCCTGAGCAATGAAGTGGCGGCCAAAAATCAGGAATTGGAGACCAGCCGGGCTGCGCTGGAAGCAAGGACCGCCGAATATTCGGCTTTGACGGTGAAGGTTTCCGAAACCAGCCGCCAGTTAACCGTGATTACCCAGGAGCTGGCGACTGCAGAAGCGGAACGGGACGCAGCGGCGGCTGCTCTCAGGCAGGTACAGGAGGATTATTCGGCGGCTCAGGCGGATTTGGAAAAATCGCAGAGTGAGATAGCCGATTTGCAGGCGACCAAAAATCAATTGAACAGCCGGGTGGAGGAACTGACCCAAGCCCGCGTCGCGCTGCAGAATGATGTGGACAGCCTTACGGAATTGGCGGAAAACCTGAAAAAAGGCATTCAGACAGTCCGGGAGGGCGTTGTGATCTTCCGGGCCGGCGAAGCGCTGGGAACCTCAGTACTTCAGGGCGGCCAACCGACTGCCGAGACCGAGAAAACGCTGACGTCCGTGCTTTACCAAACGAACCAAAATTTGCTTTCCAGTCTGAATATTAAAGATAAAAACCTGGCCATTTTGTGGATCAGCAAATCCGAGGTGGAAAAGGCTGTGACCATGCTGTCCGGGACCGAAGGCGACATGATCGTCCGGGTATTGGCGAGCGGCAATATTGTTTACGGAGAACCGGTCATTGGTCACCTGGAATTTTTCCCCAATCGTTTGGTTTATGAAAAGGGAATGGTGATTTTGACCGATACGATCCGCACCACGGATGCGCGTGAAACCGAGGAAGTCGTTCTGCAGTTTTTGCAGAAAGTCAATGCCGCGGCCGTGCAGAAAGGTATGCTGCCGGACCCGCTGCAGGGCACGGTCGGCATGATGAGCGGCGCGCAGTTGTATGATACGGTCAATAAAGTGAAAAAACTGGGCGGTAACGTCCAAATCAGCGCTACGGCAAAAAAAGATACCTATACAGTGGGGCCGCTGCAGGTGGAACTGCAGGTTCAGGGAGCGCTGTGATGGCAGATCACGTTGTGATTGCCGTCGATCCAGGCCGGGAAAAATGCGGCATTGCGGTAGTTGATCAACAGCGCGGCGCATTGATCCGCCAAGTGATCGCCACCGCTTGTCTGGCAGAGATGGTGAAGACTTGGGCTGAGGCGTATCGCACCACCGTTGTAGTGCTTGGCAGCCGGACTTCCAGCAAGGAAGCCCGGCAACTGCTGCAGGGGAGGATGACAGACGCCGGACCGCTTTCGGTCGTGCTGGTCGAAGAACACCGTTCCACGGAACAAGCGCGGCTGCGCTACTGGCGGGAAACACCGCCGAGCGGCTTGTGGCGGCTGGTTCCGACCGGCATGCGGACTCCGCCGGTACCGGTGGATGATTTGGTGGCAGTGATTTTGGCGGAGCGCTATTTCGCACGCCGGAAGTAAGTGTATTTTTGCGAAGTTTGTATACGGATCCTATCCAAAACCGGAGGTCAAGCGATAGAGTCGAAGCGTTGGATAGGATCCGTATACAATTACATATTCCGAGCAGATAAAAATTTTTAAATTTTTGCATAACTGAGCAGGAGAATAATCTTCCTGCGAGAATATATAGCAAAGTAAGAAAATGATCGGCAGTTTGCCGGCCGGTCATCATAACTCTTGATCTTATCGCCGAAGAGGACTGACGGGGAAGAAAGGAGGTGCACCTTAGGTACCCTGAGAGCAGACCTTGAAGTAGGCGAAAGATATGAGTCCTTTGAAAAGGGAATATTGAGGAAACGTGGAAACTCAATTCGCTTCCCCTTCTTAGGCTCGCAAAAAATAAAAAAAACCTAGGGAGGCAAACACATGAAAAAAAGTCTTATCGTAACTCTTGCATTAGTGTTCGTACTCGGCATCGTCGGTACCGCTTTTGCAGCTACTAACCCTTTCGTTGATGTTCCTGCAAAACACTGGGCATACGGTTCCATTTCACAGCTGGCTAATGCCGGTATTATTGATGGTTATGGCGACGGCACTTTCCGTGGCGACCAACTCATGACCCGTTATGAAATGGCTCAAATCGTAGCAAAAGCTATGGCGAAATCGGACAAAGCCGATGCAGCCAACAAAGCTACCATTGACAAATTGGCTGTTGAATTCGCAGCTGAGCTGAACAACCTCGGCGTTCGCGTTTCCAAATTGGAAGCTAATGCCAGCACAATCAAATTCACTGGCGACGCTCGTATCCGTTTCCAAGAAAACTGGAATGTTGCCGACGTCGGTGGTAAAAGATATCAAGAGCGTATTCGCTTGAACATGTCTTCAAAACTTAATGACAAAGTGGATTTCTTTGGTGTTCTCTTAATGCAAAACACGACTAACGTTCACAGCGATGTTTCTGCAAGTGCTTCTGGTACTGACCAAACAGAACTTTCCGTTGCGAAATTCACGTTCAAAAACGTGGCTTCCCATGCTGACGTGTCCATCGGCCGTGATTACCTGAACCAAGGCGCTACTACTTTGGTTGCCGGCACTGCTGGTTATTATGACAGCGTAAAATTGACTTTCGGTAATGTATTGAGCGGCTGGGTCGCTTATGGTGATGTAAGCTCTATGCCTGGTCCGAACACCGACAATACGCTTGCTGCTACAACAGACGTTATGTCCGCACAATTGAAATGGGCTCCTTCCAAATCTACCGCTTTATTCGCTTTCACCCAATTAGGAAAAAGCTCGAACATTGGCGACTATGAAATGTATGGCGCTGGTTTCTCCACTAAAGCCGGCCAGTTCACAATCGCAGCTGACTTTGCGAAAAATGATGGCCTTGAAGACCTGAACACTGCTTGGTATGCAAGCTTGTGGTACAAAGGCGCTAACAAAGCGAAACCGGGTTCCTATGGTCTGTTCGTTGACTATCGCGACATCGAAGCTTTCTCCATTGCAACCCAAATTTCTGGTTTGAACATTGCTAACCCGGATACTAAAGGCTGGGGTTTTGGTTTCAACTACACAGTAGCTAAAAACGTTGTTTTGACTGCTGACGTTGAAAACTTGGAAAGCTCCGCTTTCGGAACTTCACATGACGATGTATACTACTTCCGGACTGAGTACTGGTTCTAATTTCAACACAAAAAAAAGATCCCTGCGGGGATCTTTTTTTTGTGTTGGTAAAGAATTTAAGCGTGAACTATTTTTCGTTTACGCATGCGGTCAGTTACTAATGGTTTGCATTTTGGGTCTCCAAACAGGTATAATGTTGGTAGGTGACAAATAAAATGCGAGGTGGAAGACGTGAAAAAACGCATCATGGTAGGGCTTTTGCTACTGTGCCTGCTGTCGGTAGCGGCAATTCCGTCCGCGCAGGCAATTGACCTGGGCAGTATCCTAAAAGTCGGTGTCATGGGAATCGTGATTGATAAATTTGCCACACCGCTGAATAACTTTATTAACGATCTGATGATGAAGAATAATGCGGGAACGGACTACGCGACAAAAGTAGTACCCATTTTAACAGTGGGGACCGGCGGATATGTTGGTGCTGCGCAGGTGACGGGGCCGCAGGAACTCATTGAACGGACGGAAGCGGTCATTCAAATTGAAGGGAATTTCAATGGCAATCAATTTCGGATTAAAGGTTTGATTCCGATTGACAGCAAAAACCCGACCAATTTTTCCCGGGTGCAGGGTGTCGGTGTTTCCGCAATGATTGACATCCGAATTTAACAACATGGAAACAGGAGGAATGAGATGCGTAGCAAACTTTCAATGGGATTGGCGCTTGCAGTACTGCTGCTGATGATGTGTGCAGGGGTTGCGCTGGCGCAGGGACAGGAAATGACTGCACTGGATAAAACAGCGGCAGTGGAGAACTATTTTTATGGCGCGGAGCAGCCGGGAGCGTTAGTGGACCGGGTCGCAAAAGTGGAAAAGACTGTTTACGGCCTGGAAAGCAAGGAGGCGCTTCTTGGCAAAGTGGATCGTGTGTATGGTTACATGACGCAGAATGCTCCGGCAGCCCCTTCCTTTGCGCTGAAGCTCAATGCGACGGAATGGGTGCTTACGCATACGGTAACTGCCGATGCGGTAAACGTCAGACTTGAAAATCTGGAGAAGCTGCTGATTGGGACAGTTTCTGACGAAGCGTTTGACAGCCGGTTGACGAAATTGGCAAAACTGTCCTTTGCAAACGGTCAGTTGAATGTGCAGGCTGCGCAAGTATCCAGTGATCTTCTGGTAAAGATTATGACGATTACCCCTCTCGACACCCGAACCTCGCTGGCAGGCGATCAAGTAGTCTTTCGGGCTGCGGAGGATGTCATTGTCGAGGGGACGCTTGTGATCGCCAAAGGAGCTCTTGGAAGCGGCAAAGTAATCAAAATCGATCGGTCGAAAAATTTTGGCCGGGATGCAAAAATGGAAATTGCCTTCGATACCATTACGGCCCTTGATGGCAGCAACATGAACACGGTTCTGGGCGACAAAGCCAAAGAAAAAACACGCTCGATGGCCAAAGCCGCCGGCGCAGCAGTAGCCGGACTGGTTGTTCTCGGACCGATTGGCGTAGTGGGCGGCGCATTTGTCCATGGGGAAGAAGTGAAGATGCCGGCCGGCACAGAACTCTACATACAGACCAAGACGGAAACGCAAGTGTATGGTTTACAAGTGAAATAGAGCGGTGACAATTTTTCAGGTTGGAAAGAGATTGACCCTGCCCAACGGCAGGGTCAATCTCTTTTAACCGATTTTTGCGGCCAACTTCCACAACCATGGATTGCGGGATCCGAGTAGCGAATATTTTAGCCGATCAGAAATCGACAGGCGGTTTAGCTCCAGATGGGATAAAATTGTTTTCCATTTTTCTTCCGTCAGAAGGCGCAGCGCATCGTCGTGGTACCCGTGGCGGATCATTCGCCAAAAAAACTTATAGCTTTTATAAGCCAGGCGGAAATTCATTTCCTGATGATAGTTTTCAATCTGCCGTTTTTTCAATTCAGCTGCGGCAAAAACAATGGCGCGCTGAAGGCCATAGAGAGCGTGAATATGTTTTTGCCAATTCCAGGACGAATGGATCGCCGATCCTGCGCGTTTACGATAAATTAACAGTTCTTTCGGCACAGAGCGAGCCGTTGCCACAGCAGCCAGTTTGATAATAAACTCCTGATCCTGGCCGACCAGGCAGCCGTCTGTAAACGCAAGATCAAAGGTTGTCAGAAGTTTTTTATCAACCAAAATCGCTCCAACATGAATTTGCGTTTTTCCGGTAATTGCTGCCAGAAATACATCGTTATCCGCATAGGCGTAATTATAGCCCAGTTTTACATTTTTATGATAGAGCCGGCTATAACCGCAATACACCAAATCGACGCCGTAACGTTGTTTTGCGGCTGCTAATTCCGCCAAAAAACGCGGATCCCACAGATCATCGCCATCCAAAAAAGCGATGTAGTCTCCCCTGGCTTCTTTGATCCCGGTGTTTCGCGCAGTTGATACCCCGCGATTGACCTGATTGATTAAGCGGACCCGCGCATCGCCGGCCGATAACTTTTCTACCTTTGCAGCCGTGTCATCCGTGGAACCGTCATTAACAACGAGCAGCTCCCAGTTTGGATAAGTTTGCGCCTGGACGGACTGGATGCAATCTTCAATTTCATTGGCAACATTATATGCCGGTACGACAATGGACACGAAATGATCCAAAAAATCCAACTCCCACTTATATACTCATATGATTAATGTACCCGAAAACAATCATTTTAGCAAGATTGCTTATTTGAATCAAGAAGGAGAACGGGAAACATGCAAAAAATGCCGTCTATTCCAAGCAGCAACTTTAGTCATGATACAATTATGGACACGATTGGCCGGCAGGCGGAGAAAAACCCGTTGGCAGCTGCGCTAATTTCCGCACAAGAACAAGTGCATACGTATCATGAGATGATGCTGAATGTAAGTCAGCTGTCAGAGCAACTATCCAAGATGGGAATTCACAGGGGTGACCGGGTAGCTGTTGCTTTGCCTAACAGTCCGGAATTGGCCATGGTATTCTTGGGGGTATCAGCCATCGGCGCTTGCGCTCCGCTGTACCCGGGGTATTCAAAAGATGAATTTATGTTTTATTTAGCAGATGTAAAAGCGAAGACCTTCATTATCGAAGAGGCGGGAAACACAGCAGCAGAGGCGGCAGCCCAAGAGCTTGCTATTCCGGTTATCCGATTGGCGGCAGAAGGCCAAGGCGGAAACAAAGGACCGTTCCTGATCGGCGATGCCCGTTCGCATACGGGAGGCATGACCTTTGCAATGTCTGACGATACGGCATTGATCATTCACACATCAGGGACGACCTCCCGTCCGAAAATGGTGCCGCTCACGCATAAAATGATAAACACTTCCTTGCAGAATACGGCACGGGCATTTCGTTTGACTGCGCAAGACCGTTGCTTGAACACTGCGCCGCTTTTTCATACGCACGGTCTTGTCATCGCTGTTCTGGCTTCCCTTGCGACCGGCGGTTCGGTAGTTATTTGCGCCAATGCATATGACGCGGAGCTTTTTTTTCATATGCTTGAAACAATGAAACCCACATGGTATACCGCCGCGCCCACTGTGCACCAGAATATTTTACGTCATGCCCTGGCAACGGGTCAGCCTGCTTTGCCTTCTTCCCTGCGGTTTATCCGGTCCGCTGCCGCCGCTTTGGCTCCCGCTCTGATCGAAAAATTGGAAGATGCGTTCGGGGTTCCAGTGATTGAGACCTATGGAATGACAGAAGCGTCATCGCAAATTGCCAGTAATCCACTGCCGCCGGAAAAGCGCAAATTAGGATCGGTAGGAAAATCGAACGGCTGTGAAATCCAGATTGTCGATCAGCAGGGATGCCGGCTGCCGCCCAACGAAACGGGAGAAATCATTTTATCTGGCAATACGGTATTGAGCGGGTATGAAAATAACCCGCAAGCCAACCGTGACGCTTTTCACGGTCGATGGTTCAAAAGCGGCGATCAGGGATATTTTGACGACGACGGATATTTGTTTATTACCGGACGGAGCAAGGAGATCATCAACCGCGGCGGGCAGAAAGTTTCGCCGCAGCTGGTGGACGAGTGCCTTTTGGAACATCCCTGCATAGCGGAAGCGGCTGCATTTGCGCTTTCCCATCCAAAACTGGGGGAAGACGTTGCGGCTGCAGTCGTTTTTAAGCCGGGGCGGGAAGTGCAGGAATGCGATCTTCGCCGGTTTTTACTGGGGAAACTTGCGTTCTACAAGGTGCCAAGCCGCTTCTTCTTCGTAGATGCCCTGCCAAAAGGCTCCACCGGAAAAATACAGCGTGCTTTGCTTGCCGAGCAATTGGGAATTGCCGGATCTACCATTAACGAACAGCGGAAATTAGTGACTCCGCGAAACGAACAAGAAGAGCAGCTGATCAAATTATGGGAAGAAATCCTGGAGACCGGGCCGATTAGCGTTACAGATGACTTTTTCCAATTAGGCGGCGATTCGTTGGCGGCAGTGCGGCTGTTGACAATGGTAGAAGAACGCTGGGGGCAGTCGATCCCGTTAATGGATCTTTTTGAAGGCTGTTCGGTGGAGAAAATGGCTTTGCTTTTGGCCGAACAGGAAGATGGCATGCCGGTTGGTTCATCAGTAGTTCCCATACAATTGAAAGGCTCAAATCCAATTTTATTCTGTGTGCATCCAATTGACGGGAAAGTAGTGGAATATGTCTATCTGAGTAAATGCCTTGGCGATTTGTTCCCGGTATATGGGCTGCGATTTCAGGAAGTGCTTGGCAATCCGGAAATGAGCATTGAAAGTCTTGCGCGCCGGTATGTGCGGGACATCCGGGCAGTACAGCCACAAGGGCCTTATTATTTGGCCGGACATTCCCTGGGCGGATTGATTGCTTTTGAAATGGCGCAGCAGCTGCGCCGCGCAGGGCAGGAAATCGCTTTGCTGGCTCTGTTTGACACCAGGCATCCGAACGTTATGATCCGAGGATTGCTGCGGCCTGAACGCGAATTATACCGACTGGTATACCGCGTGAAAAAAAGCATGCTGCGGCGGGAAGAATTTTCCGGGGGCGGCTGGAAGGAATATTTTCAGTCGCGCGCACAAAAAGAACTGGACCGTCTGCGGCGTAAAGTCGGAAAATTTATCCCTGCGCTGGCGGTCAATCAGGGACGTAAAACAGAAGAACAGCAGCTTCGGTCGCAATTTATGACCGCAAGAAGAAAGTATCAGCCTGCGCTGTTCCCTGGAAAACTGACGTTATTCTGCGCCGCCGATCAGGAAGAATACGGAAATCAGGACCAGGAACTCGGATGGAGCGGACTGGCTGAAAAAGGGATCGATGTGTATAAAATTCCGGGCGATCATCGGACGCTGATGCTTGAACCGCAAGTGTCGGAATTGGCGCTCCGGCTGGAAAAAATCATCAAACGGGAAGAAATTAATTCCGCGAATAGAAAAGGCAGGAGAAAAATAGCAGGTGTAGAATAAGAGAAAAGTTAACCATCTTATGAAATGATAGGATTGTATGACTAAACAGTCAGGAGAATGATATGAACATTTGTAAAAATGCTTTTCGGGCTATCCTCGCAGCAACATTGGCGGCAGGATTTGCTTTAACGGCGGAAGCGGCAGATGTCAAGACTGACAAACCGGTTCAAGCGGCGCAAATTCCGATTGTCATCGAAGCAGAAACCCTGCATTTTAATGATTCGACCGGGGTGCTGTTTGCCGACGGAAATGTGATTATCACCCAAGGGCAGAATAAGGTTATGGCGAATCACATTGACGGCAACACCAAACAAAGCGAGGTCTGGATTGACGGTCAGGCTCATATGCTGCAGCCCGGCGTGGATCTAACCGGCAATGCCGTCCGCTATAACTACGAGAAGCAAACGGGATCGATGCAGAAAGTCGCCGGAATGGTTGACAAGCAGCGTGTCGCCGCCGATACCATTGAAGTGCTGCCGAATCAAGCGATTATTCACAATGGAACGGTCACAAAGTGCCCGGCCAAGGTTCCGGATTATCATGTGAGCGCTTCGAAGGTGGAAATTTGGCCGGGCGAAAAAATGATCTTCTATGATGCGAAATTTTGGATTAAAAACACAGTGATCTTTTCTCTGCCGAAATACCAGAAGATGCTGGGGACTGGATCGGAAACGGAATTTCCAACCATTGGGTACAACAGCCGGAACGGCGTGTACATCCGGCAGCACTTCGAATATCCGCTGGGCGACCACACTTCTATATATGCTGACCCAGCCTATTACAGCCGCTCCGGCTTCAAGCCGGTATACGGCGTCATTAATCGGGAAAAAACGTTTTCGCTTTCCGTCATCAAAGGCAGTTTTCGCGATGCCGATGCTGACTGGGTAAAAAAAGATCCGGAAATTAAGTTGGAAACGGTTCCGCGAAAAATTGGATCTTCACCGATTAAATATACCTTTACCGCCGTATCGGGCTTTTGGCAGGATGGGGCGATCCGAAGCTGGCACCAGGATTATCTGCTGTACTTTACCCATGATCCGATACAAGTCGGCGCGAAGTCCAAGCTATCGATTGGCGCCGGTTGGGAAACGATCCGGGAAAGTTATGACCATTCGCAGCGGAACTCGCCACGAGCAGATGTAAAGCTGGATACGAAATGGTCGTCGAAATGGTCTTCCTCTGTTGCCTATCATTATACGATGAACAATGAAGGCCTTTTTGCATTCAATCAGGCCGATATGGGAAAAGAACTTGACTTCGGCGTCATTTATAAGGTGGACCGGCTGAACTCGATTGGCATTTCTCACCGCTATGATTTAGGTGATCACCGCGTATACGACAGGGATTATACCTGGTATCACAACTTCCATTGCTGGGATATGGCCGTTACTTATCGCGAGAAACGGAAGGAATGGGATTGTGATTTTACAGTTACCAGATGGTAATGAAGAGATAAGGGAGTTTTAATGTGCAAAAAAAGCTGTTTGAGTTGCTGGACGCCATGCAGCAAAAGAAAATATTGGTACTCGGCGATATGGTCGCCGATGTATATTTAGAAGGAAAGATCGCCCGCATTTCCCGGGAAGCGCCGGTTCTTGTGCTGGAATATTCCGGCGAAAAAGTAGTCCCCGGAGGAGCGGCCAACGTAGTTTTAAATGCGGCTGTCCTGGGAGGACTTGTGCGTGCGGTAGGCGTGATCGGCAGGGACGATACCGGCCGGGAGCTTGCCCGCTGTTTACAGGAGCGCAAGGTCAATACGGACGGCCTGATCACCGATGACATCCGGCCAACCACCACAAAGACAAGGATTATGGCGGGAGCGAAGGCTACGGTGCGTCAGCAAGTTGTGCGCATCGACCGGGAGGACCGGACACCCCTATCCACCCATGCGGAAAGCACCGTCTTGACAGCGGTCAAAACGGCAATCGATCAAATCGGTGCGGTAGTGATGAGCGATTATGGCGGCAGTGCGATTTCACCATCGTTATTGCGCCAAGTGATCGACCTGTGCAAGGAAAAAAATATTCCCTGCATCGTTGATTCGCGGTATAATATATTGGCCTACAAAGGGGCGACTGTGATCAAGCAAAATGAATCTGAGATTGCGGCAGCCTTGGGTTATGATACGCTTAATGAAAGCAATCTTCTGGCCGCCGGCCGGCAATTGCTGGAGCTTATGGAAGCGCAGGCGATTATGCTGACGCGCGGGCCGGAAGGGATGAGCATCTTCGAACATGGAGGGAAAGTGACTCATATTCCTGTGGTCGATGTCAGTGAAGTCTTTGATGTCACCGGTGCCGGCGACACGGCCGTGGCAGCGATGGCATTGGCGTTGGCAGCCGGCGCCAATTATGTCGAAGCGGCGCAATTAGCCAATTTTGCCGCAGGAGTCGTAGTGACAAAATTTGGCGCGGCGACCGTTTCACCGGCAGAGCTGAAAGAAGTGATCGGGAGTTATTATGAAAATAGCAACGGATAAACAGCTTCAGGAGCATATTCAGCGGTTAAAAATCAAAGGCGCCAAAGTGGTTTTTACAAATGGCTGTTTTGATATTCTTCACGCCGGTCACGTCCGTTACTTGGCGGCGGCCCGGGCGCTGGGAGATTGCCTGATTGTCGGACTGAACAGCGATGCGTCTGTTCGCAGCCTGAAAGGCTCCTCGCGGCCTGTCAATCACGAACAAGACCGGGCGGAAGTTCTATCTGCGCTGGAGGCCGTTGATTATGTAGTGATTTTTGCTGACCGCACAGCAGAGCGGTTGATCGCTGAAATACAACCTGATATTTACGTAAAGGGCGGCGACTATTGCGCGCAAGAGCTGCCGGAAGCCAAAACCGTCGCCGCTTACGGCGGCAAGACCGTGTTGATACCGGAAGTTCCCGGCCGGTCCACCTCAACCATCATACGCAAAATTTCTGAACAGGAAAATACATAGGAGTTTTTTCATGACATATCATAATATTCTCATTGTGAAATTGAGCGCCATCGGCGACGTAGTCCATGCGTTACCGGTGGCGCATGCATTGAAAACATGTTTTCCGGCTGCCCGGATCACATGGGTAGTGGAAAAACCAGCGTATGATCTCCTTACCCATCATCCTGACATCGACGAAATTATTGTGTTTGATAAGCCGAAATTTAAATCCGTGGCAGGTTTTATCAAACAGACACCGGATTTTATCCGTAAATTACGTTCCCGCCATTTCGATTTGGCGCTTGACCTGCAGGGGCTTTTCAAAAGCGCCGTTATTGCGTTTGCCAGTGGCGCGAAACATCGTTTGGTATATGAAAACACACGCGAAATAAGTGATTGGTTCAGTCAGCGGATCTGCGGGCCGAACTGTCACGGGCATGTGGTGGAACGTTATCTTGATGTTGTCCGGGCGCTTGATTGTGAACCCAAAGAACCTGTTTTCACCTTCGTCCTTACGCCGCGAGAACAGGAAATGGCCGTGGCTGCGGCTGCGCAGGCGGGACTGGATATGAGCCGGCGATACGCTATTTTAGCGCCTGGGACAAATTGGCCGAATAAATGCTGGCCAACGACTCATTTTACTGCACTTTGCGACCGGTTATTCGATGAAGGCTTGATTCCGGTGATCGTCGGGGGGGCGAAAGACCACCAACTGTACAATGCGATCGCTGCCGGCACCGTGGTGCCGCCGGTTGATTTAATTGGTAAAACGACACTAAAACAACTCATTCATATTATACGGGGCGCTCGTGTGTTTGTCGGCGGTGATACCGGACCCCTGCATTTGGCAGCGGCGATCGGCACTCCGGTCGTTGGCCTGTACGGGCCGACCGATACAAGCCGCAACGGTCCGTATGGAAAAGCGCACACAACCCTGGTCGCAAACCGGGAATGCGCAGGCTGTTGGCAGCGAAGCTGCCCCAGGGGAGAAGATTGCCTATCTGTTATCAGCGTATCTGCGGTATATGATGCAATTAAAATGCTTCTCGAGCGTTAAAAAATAAATCGTAGTATAAAGAGGATAAAATAATTGATACAGTATTTTCAAGACATAGCAACAACATTCTTAAAGTATAGATATTTGCATAATAATAATATACTGATAAAAAAAATCAATAAAATTGTATATTCGCTTTGCAAAGCATCGATAAGGATACTGATTCCCTTGTGTTATCATTACAATAAGAGCGAACAACCAGGCATTGCTGCCGGGTCTTATGATGGATCGCCGCCAATTATCCTATCGCTTACTACCTTTCCGGCCAGGGTGAATACCATTTGGATTGTTCTTGAGACTTTGATGCGACAGTCATTTAAACCGAATAGGATCATATTGTGGCTGGCAGCAGAACAATTTCCTAATGGACTCTCAGAATTACCTGGTAAAGTGCTCAATATGCAAAAAAGAGGTCTTGAAATTAGATTTTGTGATGATTTACGCAGTCATAAAAAATATTACTACACGATGTTGGAAAATCCTGATGCGATCGTTATAACTGTGGATGATGATGTTTTTTATCCGGAAAATATGGTTAGTTTATTAGTGAAACAATATCAAAGACATCCTAATTGCATCGTGGCCAATCGGGCCCATAAAATAACCTTTGCCGACAATAAAGTTGCTCCGTATTCAAAATGGATTACGTTTGCATTAGGTGAAAAAAATCCCAGTATGCTTTTGGTGCCGACCGGTGTAGGGGGTTGCCTTTGGCCGCCGCATATTTTGCATAAAGAAGTATTTAATAAAAAGGCAATGAAAGAATTGGCACCCTTGGCGGATGATATGTGGTTAAAATGCATGGGAGTTTTAAATGGCGTAAAAGTGGTGAAATCAATGCCGATATTAAGTGAATTTTTTACATTGCGGGGGTTATATAAAACTGGGTTGGCAAAACAAAATATTGGTAAAAATTTAAATGATATACAATTATCAAAAATCATGGAAGCCTATAGCATAGATTTCAGTATTTATAGGGATAGTTGATCCTGTAACACCTTGTGGTTTCTCCATGAAAGGATAGATTGATTTTTTTAAGAGGAGAGCGGGTTTATGGGCATGTTGGTTTCTATCATAGTGCCTTCGTATAACGTAGGTGCATATCTCGGAGAATGTATTTCCTCCATTCTGGCGCAAACATACGAACAATGGGAAGTACTGATAGTCAATGACGGATCGACCGATAATACGGCGGAAATTGCAGCCGCATTGGCCCGGACAGATCCGCGGATACGGCTGATAAATCAGGAAAACGGCGGTGTTTCTGTCGCCCGCAATACTGGATTGAGGGCAGCGAAGGGCCAGTGTGTAGCTTTCCTTGACGGCGATGATCTTTGGGAACCGGAGTTTTTGGCAGAGACGGTTGGCGTTAAAATGCGAACAAACGCCGATGCCGTTTACAGCGGCTACAGCCGCTTTTACAGCAATGGCTACAAACGAAAATACCGCTATCACTACCCAGGCGGATCATTAATCATTCCGCCGGCCGATAAGCCGGTTCGTTTTCATATCGGCGCCATGCTGTTTGACAAGGCGCTGCTTGACAAGCATGCCATTACATTTACGCCGGGAGGGCTGGTTGGCCAGGACTGGGAGATGATTGCCAAAGTATTGACGGTTGCCACGGTGCAGCCGGTACCCCGGGATTTGATGATTTACCGGCAGCGCAAGGGCTCAACGCTGAACTCCCGCTGGAACTGGAAACGGCATATTCACGCTCTGCATGGCTACAAACGGGCGATTGATTTCATGGCGCAAAAACTGGCCGGCGCTTCCAATCTGGAAGAAGTACTGCGCTATCACAACGCCAAACTGGGCCGTCAAAGCTGCCGTCTGCTGTGGCGCATGATCAAAACCGGCTCTCACCAAGACGTGCTGGATTTGATGGCGGATGCCGAATTTGCCAAACGGTTGGAGTGCGTCCCATTCAAGACGCTGCGCCTGCCAGAAGCATTAAAATACAAAATTGTGTTATCAAAGAACAGGCTGTGCTGGAACATCCTCAAATTGCTGGGCCATTAAGTAAAAATGAATCAGTTGAGGTGGGCGACGTGTACCATTCTGTGTGGAAGCAAATGAAACTCTTTGCTGGTTTTTGCCGCTGGTCGATCTATCGCATAGAGGCAAAAACCATTTCTGACCGTCGATTCATCGAATGGAAATACAAAAAAAGAATGGGCAAACGCCTTGACCTGCAGAACCCGCAAACCTTCTCGGAGAAGCTTCAATGGCTGAAACTCCACTGGCGCAGCGATCTGCTTACGCAATGCGCGGATAAAGTGGAGGTTCGCAAGTTTGTTGAAGCCAGGGTAGGTTCGCACATATTGAAAAAACTATACGGCGTTTATGCCAATGCGCACGAGATAGCGCTGGCAGAACTTCCGGGCGCGTTTGCCTTGAAGGTCAATCACGGCTGCAAGCAAATGATCCTGTGCAACAATAAAAAAGAATTGGACTGGCCGTATGCGGCACGAATCTTAAACCTGCATTTGCGCAACAACAATTATTATCATCTGCGTGAATGGGCCTACCAAAACATCGCGCCCCGCATTCTCTGCGAAGAACATTTGACCAAAGACGGGAACACAATGTTCGAATACAATTTCTTTTGTTATCACGGAACGCCGCGTTTGGTCGAAGTCATCGAGATTAACGGAGACGAGCGGCGGGCGAATACCTATGATATGGATCTCAACCTGTTATGGCGAAAATATAAGAGTCCTCCCATTGTTGGAACGCTGGAAAGAACGGAACACTACGAAGAAATGATTTCTTATGCAGGCAAACTTGCACAAGGCTTTCCGTTTGTCCGGGTTGATTTTGCGCTGACCCAAGGCCGGATTTATTTTGGGGAAATGACCTTTTATCCCTTGGGGGGCATGCACCGTTACAATCCGGAAGCGTTTGACGAGTTTCTGGGTTCTTATTTGCAGCTGCCGGACCGGAATTTGTTGGTACACGAGAAAGTATAAATTTTATCTAAACCCCAGCCGAAAAGGAAAATTTTTATGCATAAAGAAATTAGAAGATATGAATGATCGTCATGTCATATTGATCAGACTCTGATTTGCTTGAGATTGCTGCAGCAGCAAAGGAAGGGGTGGCAGGGTTTTGAAAGTTGCGATTGTACATGATTGGCTGGTTGCTTACGGTGGCGCGGAACGGGTTTTGGAGCAGATGCTCCTGCTCTATCCGGAGGCGGATTTGTATTGCCTGTTGGACGTATTGCCGGAACGAGAGCGCGCTTTTCTGAAGGGAAAGCCGGTTCAGACTTCGTTTATCCAAAAACTTCCTAAGCTCCGTAAGTGGTACCGGCGATATTTGCCGCTGATGCCCATGGCAGTCGAACAATTTGACCTTTCTGCCTATGATCTGATTATTTCCTCTTCACATACTGCCGCCAAAGGAGTCCTGACCGAACCCGATCAGCTGCATCTTTCTTATGTACATACTCCTGTCCGCTACGCCTGGGATCAGCAGCATCAGTACTTGAAGGAAGTCAAAATGACACGGGGCATCAAAAGCTGGACGGCCAAAGCCTTCATGCATTATCTTCGTCTTTGGGATTTGCGGACCGTAAACGGAGTCGACGGTTTCATTGCCAACTCCAAGTTTATTGCCCGCCGCATACGCAAAGCCTACCATCGTGATGCCGACGTAATCTATCCACCGGTTGCCGTGGATGCTTTCCTAATGGGAAAGGAAAAAGAAGATTATTATTTAACGGTTTCGCAGATGGTTCCCTATAAAAAAATTGACCTGATTGTCACTGCCTTTCGCGAGATGCCCGAACGCAGGTTAGTAGTGATTGGTGATGGACCGGAAGCCGCAGCCGTCCGGGCGGCAGCGAATGATGCGCCCAACATTACCTTTTTGGGCTATCAGCCGTCGGCAGCATTGATTGATTATATGCAAAAAGCCCGTGCATTTGTGTTTGCCGCCGAAGAAGATTTTGGCATCACCCCGCTTGAGGCGCAGGCCTGCGGGACGCCGGTGATCGCTTACGGCAAAGGCGGTGTGCAGGAAACAGTACAGGGTTTGACCAACTTATTTCCCACGGGGGTTTTCTTTGAAGAACAAACCGTTTCATCCTTGAAAAAAGGCGTCGAACTGTTTGAGGCGGAAGAGATCCGGATTTCGCCGCAAATGTGCCGGGATAATGCCATGCGCTTCTCGCCGGAACGGTTTCGCAAAAAACTGCACGATTACATTTTGAGAATGGAACAGAACTACACATAAGAGGAGATCAAGAATGAATATTTGTATCATTGGAACCGGCTATGTCGGCTTAGTCACCGGAACCTGCTTTGCGGAAATGGGAAACCGGGTCTGGTGTATTGACGCGGATCAGGATAAAGTGGAGAAGCTTCAAAAGGGGTTCATTCCGATTTATGAACCGGGGCTGGAGGAAATGGTCAGGCGGAACAGACAGGAAAACCGATTGCATTTCAGTACGCAGCTGGAGGAGGGGCTGAACAATGCCCGCTTTTGTTTTATTGCGGTCGGAACGCCGCCCCTGCCTGATGGTTCGGTCGATCTCAGTCAAGTTTTGCAGGCGGCGAAAGCAATCGGCAAGCAAATGACCAAAAAAATGATTGTGATCACCAAATCGACCGTCCCGGTAGGGACGTCGGCCCAAGTGCGGGCGGTGATCGCCGAACAACTGGAATTGCGCGGGCAAGAAATTGAATTTGACGTTGTGTCTAATCCTGAATTTCTCAAAGAAGGCGCTGCGATCGAAGATTTCATGCGGCCGGATCGAGTGGTTATCGGCGCTGATCATCCGCAGACCGCTGAATTGATGAAAAAACTATATGAACCCTTCGTGCAAAACCAAAATCCTATCTTGGTCATGGATATTGCATCGGCGGAGTTGACGAAATATGCTGCGAATGCGATGCTGGCCACCCGAATCAGTTTTATGAATGAAATGGCCCAACTGTGCGACCAGGTTGGCGCGAACATTGCCAATGTGAGGCTGGGGATCGGCACAGACCGGCGGATTGGCATGCCCTTTTTATACGCTGGGCCTGGGTATGGCGGCTCCTGTTTCCCCAAAGATGTGAAAGAATTAGTCCATACCGGCAAGAAGCATGGGGTTGCCATGGCCGTAATCGAAGCCGTTGACCGCGCGAATGAACGCCAGAAAAAGTATCTGGTGGAGTTGATCAGACGTCGTTTCGGTCAAGATTTGCGAGGAATGACCTTTGCGATCTGGGGGCTTGCTTTTAAGCCGCAGACAGATGACATCCGTGAATCACCCGCGCTCATCATCATCAAAGAATTGATCCGGATGGGGGCCGAAATTCAGGCCTATGATCCGGAAGCAATACGTCAAGCAAAAAAAACACTGGCCGAATATGCAGAGCAGATCCGTTATGCAGATACGATGATGGGGGCATTAGTGAACGCCGATGCGATGGTTCTGGTCACCGAATGGCCGCAGTTCCGGCAGCCGGATTTTTCCGAGATGCAGACAATCATGAAACAACCGGTTGTTTTTGACGGCCGCAACCAATATGACCTGCAGCAAATGGCAGAGCAAGGCTTTGAATATTATTGCATTGGGAGAAATGCGCAGGCTTTAAAATAATAAGGCAGCGAAAGAATGGTGCAGGTTGAATGCAAGGAGCAAACCTTGTTTTAACCTGCATTTTTTCAGAAAGGGTTCAAAATTTTTCATGCATCCGGCTTTATTTGGCAGGGCAGTAAGGAGGTTATGGATGGCCACGATTAGCGGAAATGCTGCAAACAACATCTTGCAGGGAAGCAGCCTGGCCGATACGGTGAATGGTTTGGGCGGCGAGGATACCTTGTACGGCAATGACGGCGCCGATGTCCTAAACGGCGGAACGGGGAATGACCGGCTGTTTGGCGGTGCAGGCAATGATACATACAAATTTTCGGCCGGCGGCGGGAATGACACGATTGGCGCAGGGGATGCGAGTGACGCGGATACCGTCGATTTTGGCTCGATTGCGCTCAGCAAATTTTCCTATGAGACGGCGGGTCCGAACCTCATCATTCGGATGACCGGCAATGATACAATCGATACTCTTACCTTGGAAGAGTGGCTGACTTTTGAAAATGGCGTCAAAAATGTCAAAATTGGCTCGATGGTATATGCCAAGGCAGCTGCCGGAACCAGCGGAGCGGACTTTATCGCCGGGTCGGGCGATGCCAGAACGACCTTGAACGGCGCTGCCGGCGCCGATATCCTGGTGGGTGGAATTGGCGATGATTTCCTGGACGGCGGTCTGGCCAACGATGGAATTTACGGTGGCGCGGGCAACGATGCGATCATTGGCGGTGACGGCAATGACCTGCTCAGCGGCGGAGCAGGCAGCGATACGATCGAAGGCCAGGGCGGCGCGGATACCCTGATGGGCGGTGAAGGACCGGACTGCTATGTGTTTGGGGCAAGCTCCGCCGGCAATGATGTCATCCTGAAGGATTCCTCCAACCGTCATGATCTCATTGCTCTGAGCGGTATTGCCGATTTGTCCAATTCGTTGCGGACCGGCAATGATTTGATCCTTGATTTTGGCAGTTCGCAAGGAAAGGTTACGTTGAAAAGCTGGAATGAAGGCGCTGACTATGCGATCGGCAACGTGAGCATGGACGATGCGCTCTATTCGCTGTCCGCAGGATCCGCGTCGGCAGATACGTTGGGCGGCAGCAGCGGCGATGATCTTCTTCTGGGTCTGACCGGGGCGGATAAATTGAACGGCGGCAGCGGCAGCGACCGCTTATATGGCGGGAGCGGTGCGGACACGCTGAATGGCGGTACGGGCAACGATATCTTCATCGGCGGCAATGACGCGGATGTCTACTGGTTTGATGCCGGCTTCGGCCATGATACTGTCAAAGCGTATGCGAACAATGGCAGTGATACCATTGAATTTGGCAGCAGTATCAGCGAAAACTCCATTGAAATGAGCATCGCCGGCAGTGACCTGTTGATCCGTGTGGAAGACGAGGCGGGGACGGATACCGTGACGCTGGAAGGCTGGAATGATGCAGGTTCCACTGCAAAAGTGACAAAATTCCGAATGGGCGGTCAGTACTATACCATCCAGCGCTATTTGGATGCAGCGAATGCCGCAGGCAATACGATTACCGGCAATGACAGTGCGGAAATGATGATGGGAAGTGATCAAGCGGATACCATCAGCGGCAATGGCAGCAGCGATATATTGCTTGGCGGCGCCGGCGACGATCTGCTGGATGGCGGCAGCGGCAATGACCGGATTGACGGCGGAACCGGCAACGACCTGTTAAGAGGCGGCGCCGGCGTCGATACCTATATTTTCGGTGCGGATTCCGGCGGAGATCTTATCATGAAAGCCTCCGGCAATAATCTTGACAAGATCAAGCTGGCTGACGGCATCGGCATTGAGGAGGTCGGGATCGCTTACAGCGGCAATGATCTCATGCTGTACCTGGGCGGCGATTCCTTATCCGGAGCTTCGATTACGGTGCAAGGCTGGAAAGATGGGTCCGGTTACAAGCTGACCGGCCTGATTGCCGGCAATGAAACCTTTGTGCTTGGCAATCCCATCCAAGGCAAGGATGAAAGTGACACGATCGATTACAATGATGTGCTGAACGGCGCTGGGCTGGCGGATCTGCTCAACGGTCTGGGCGGCAACGATACCCTGAACGGATCAGGAGCCGCTGATCTTTTGATCGGCGGGGCAGGCAACGATGTGCTGATTGGCGGCGCCGGGGTGGATACCTATCGTTTCAGCGGGCTGACGTTTGGCCACGATACCATCCGCGGCGCGAGCGATAACGCCGGCGACAAAGTAATTCTTCATTTTGACACGGTTTCCGAAGAAAATTACGGATCAAAACTGAATGATCTCGGCTTCGCCAGACAGGGCAATGATTTGATTGTTTCACCGCGCGCCGGAAGCGAAACGAGTTCCATCACGTTCGCAGACTGGTATGTAAGCGCCAACAAGATCAAACAATTTGTGGTGAACGGTCAAGCCTGCAATCTGGAAAATTTTGTCCAAGGCAATGAAACGAATAACAATTTGTCGGGTTCCGGCACATTGACCAATATCTTCTACGGACTGGCCGGCAACGACACGGTGACCGGCGGAACCGGCAATGATCTGCTAATTGGCGGCAGCGGCGCAGACTCTCTTGTTGGCGCTGCGGGGGCAGATGAACTATACGGGGATGCCGGCAATGACACATTGCTGGGCGGTGACGGCAACGATTTGCTAGTTGACGATTCGGATGAGAACAATGATCTTCTCGACGGCGGCGCAGGCAATGATACGATCATGGCGGGAGGATCCGGCAGTGACATGCTGCTCGGCGGCACCGGCAATGATCGTATCATCGTGAATGGTGAATACGATACGGTTGATGGCGGAAGCGGCCGGGATACGCTAACCACGGCAGCCAATTTCGCAAATGAATTGCAGCTGTTTGGCGGGAACGATAATGATCTGATGATCGCTGAGATTGATAGCGGCGGGCACAATTTGCTGGACGGCGGCGCCGGCAACGATGAATTGCGTTCCACAACCTACAGCGAATCGTACTTATATCGTGATTCTCATGTAACCTTGCGGGGCGGCTTGGGCAATGATACCTATACAATCAGCAATAAAGCCTATACTGCGATAGATAATTCCGACGGCAGTACCAATGACGTCATTCAGTTCTATGCCGGCGAAGACAATAGGATCGCGGCTTATTCCTTCAGCCAGTTTGAGAATGATTTGCTGGTTCAATGGAAGGATGGCGCGCAAAACGTGCTGCGGATCAGCAATTGGTTTTTGGGCAGTGCGTATCAGATTCAGAAAATGCTATTCAGTGACGGAACGCTGACGACGGCGCAAATCAACCACCTCGTGTTCATCGGCAACGCGACGGATGGAGCGGATTCCATCAGCGGAGCGGCTTACGGCGAACAGTTGGCCGGCTTGGGCGGCAACGATACGCTGAATGGACTGGCCGGAAATGACCTGCTGGCCGGCGGAGCGGGCTCGGACCGCTATGTTTTCGGCCTTGGCTCGGGCCACGATACGATCGCTTTTGACAGCGACAACGCGAATGACACGCTGATTCTGACAAATTTGAGCGCCAATGATATCACCTACATTCACACTGCCGCCGGGGATACCTTCTCGATGAACGGCAGCAATGAAACCATCACGATTCTTGGCGACACGGGCGCATACGATGCGTACAGCGCCTGGATCGGCCAAGTTGTCTTCAGCGACGGCCGGATTTATGAATACCTGCCCAATGACAGCCCCGGCGCCGGCGATTACATTTGGCTGTCGACAACCGGCATGGATACGCTGGGAACAGAAGGCGCCGATGTCTTGACAGGCACGCGCGGAAGCGATACGATCGCCGGTCTGGGCGGCAACGATACCATCGACGGCCTTGGCAGAGAGGACATTTTATCCGGCGGCGCCGGCAATGACATTGTGATCTATGACGGCACCGACCAATTCGCAAATTTATCCGGCGGCGCGGGCACGGATACCATCGACGCCAGCAATTATGCCGGTTCGCTGGCGGTGGATACCACACAAGAGCTTGCTGATTTTGAAGTGATTGTGGGCGGATCAGGCAACGACAGCATGGTTTGGGACGGTGTTAGGGCTTTGTCCGGCGGAGCCGGGATAGATACGCTGACAGCAGGAAGCGGAGTTTACACTTCCATAGGTTCTCAATTTGCTGATTTCGAAGTATTTGTCGGGAACGCAGCGGCGAATGTGATCGATCAGTCCTACCGAACCGAATCCGTAACATTGACCGGCGGCGATAGTGATGATATTTTGACCGGCGGCATTGGAAACGATCTGCTTGATGGCGGCAGCGGCAGCAACATCCTAAGCGGCAGCCTTGGCAATGACACGTTGGTATTTAATGCAGGAGACCAAACCGGTTGGTTTAACGGCGGAGCCGGTATCGATGTATTTGATGCGCGGCAATTGACCGCTGGACTGATCGCCACCAACGAAGTTTTGACGGATTTTGAAGTGTTCTTGGGTGGCTCTGGCAGCGATTCGATTGACCGGACCAATGAAACCGACGATGTGAAAATCAAAGGCTGTGCCGGCGATGATACCCTGAAGGGCGGCAGCGGCGCCGATTTGCTGGCCGGCGGCGCCGGCGATGATGTCTATGTCTGGGGCGAAGGTGACGGCAGCGACTGGATTGTCAGCACAACGGAGGACGGAACTCCCAATGGCTGCGATACGGTGCTGATTGGCTTTCATGCCAATGAATGCTGGGTACAATACGGCAGCGACAACAGCCCCTACGATTTGGTGCTGGGAATTGGGACAGACAGCGGCGAAGGTTCAACAGGCCAAACACTTATCTTTGAAAATTGGTTCAGCAGCACAGGAACGATCGGTTCGCAGCAGTATCAGGCGGATACCTTGGTGTTTGCCGACGGGACGACGAAATCGGCATCGGAAATCCTTGCGTTACTCAGCGCACAAGGTTCATACAGACACCTTTAAGAACGAAAAAAGACCGGTTGCGAAGTCGCAGCCGGTTTTTTCCCTGCCATCCGGCAGGAAAAGGACATCCAGTAAGAGAATGTAAACTAATTATGTGTAAATCGCCTGGAAAGAAGGGGCCCTATGACATCTGAAGCCAATCCGCAAGTCAACGAACAAACAGCGCAAGCTGCCGGCTCCCCGGATACCGGGCTGGCCAGCTTGCTGATCGTGTCCCGCATTCTGGGTATTCCTGCCGAAGAAAATTCCTTGCGGCAGGAATTTGTTCTTGATAAGACGGCGATCGATACGAAGGGCATCTGTAAGGCCGCCCACAAACTGAAGCTAAAGTCACGCGTCGTCAGGCCGGAAATCGACAAGATCAATCGCCTGTCGCTGCCGTCCATCGCCGTTTGCCAAAACGACAGCTATGTTGTCATTCTGCGCTGTGATGGCGCAAAATTTCTGGTATTTGATCCTGTCGCCGGCAAACCGGAGGTGGCGACCCAGGAACGCTTTGCCGAAGCCTGGAGCGGTGAAATCATCGAAATCGCCCGGCCTTTCAGTTTTAAGCGGCTGGGGCAGGAGTTCAACATCGGCTGGTTTGCTCCCGTATTTTGGCGTTACCGCCACACGTTCTATCAAGTCATCCTGCTGGCGTTTTTACTGCAGGTGTTTGGCCTGATCACGCCGCTGTTTATGCAGGTCGTAATCGATAAAGTTTTGCCGCACAAAGGAATGTCCACATTAAACATCCTGATTGCGGTTATTTTCTGCGCCTATTTTTTCCAGAGCTTGATGAGTTATCTGCGGACGTATATTTTTACCCATACCACGAATAAAGCCGATGCCATCCTCGGCGCCAGGCTGTACCATCAGCTTTGCGCGCTGCCGATGCGTTATTTTGAATCGCGGCGGGTCGGCGACACCGTGACCCGGGTGCGCGAATTGGAAAATATCCGGAGCTTTTTAACCGGAACCAGCCTGACGGTGCTGCTGGATACCGTTTTTGGCGTGGTCTTTTTTGCCGTCATGTTTTTTTACAGTGCCACTCTGACTTGGGTCGTGATTGCCGCCTTGCCTTTATTCATCGGCATGGCCATGTATTTTACGCCCATCATGCGGGAACAGTTTAAGGCGCGGTTTGCCGCCTACATGGAAAATTACAGCTTTCTTGTGGAATCGCTGACCGGCATCCAGACGGTCAAATCGCTGGCGCTTGAGCCGCAGTTCAATAAAAAATGGGAAGAAACGATCGGCAAATATGTCAACATCTCGTTTCAAACGTCCAATATGGGGAATTTGTTCGGCAGTATCAGCAGCATCGTCAGTCTGCTGTCCAGTTTGAGCATTCTCTGGCTGGGCTCGCGGCTGGTAATCGGCGGGGAAATGACGGTTGGCCAGTTTATCGCCTTCAATATGCTGGCCGGTCAGGCGATCAACTCCGTGACCCATCTCACCAACCAGTGGCAATCCTACCAGCAGGCTCGCCTTTCGGTCGCGATGCTCGGCGAGATCCTCAATTCACCGCCTGAGCCGACCGTCCGGGCCGGTACGGCACGTCATGCCGCCCTGCGCGGGGATATCCGCCTGGAGCATGTCCACTTCCGCTATCGTCCGAATGCGCCGCTGGTGATCCGTGACGTGAGTCTGAACATTCGCGCCGGCATGCGCATCGGGATCGTCGGCCGGTCCGGATCCGGCAAAAGCACGATCAGCAAACTCATTCAACGCCTTTATATCCCGGAAAGCGGCAAAGTCTTCCTGGATGGGATCGATCTTGCGCAAGCCGATCCAACCTGGATCCGCCAGCAGATCGGCGTTGTCATGCAGGAAAATTTCCTGTTTAACGGCAGCGTCAGGGAAAACATCTCCATTGCCCGGCCCAGCGCCCGCATGGATGAAGTGATCAAAGCCGCCCGCATTGCCGGGGCGCACGAATTTATCGCCGAACTTGCACAAGGCTATGACACGAATGTCGGTGAACGGGGCGCCTCCCTGTCCGGCGGGCAGAAGCAGCGCATTGCCATCGCCCGGGCCCTGATGACCAACCCGCGTATTTTGATTTTTGATGAGGCGACAAGTCAGCTGGATTATGAATCCGAGCGCGTCATCATGAAAAACCTGGATCAGATTTGTGCCGGCCGCACCGTGATCATCATTGCCCACCGCCTGTCGACTGTCCGTCCATGTGAAATCCTGTTTGTCATGGAGCGCGGCCAATTGATCGAACAGGGCAGTCACGAAGAACTGATCGCCAAACAGGGAATGTACTGGGGCCTTTATCATCAGCAAAGCCGTTAAAATACGCCACAGCAAAGGAGATCGCCATTTTGGAAACGCAATCGGCGCCTAAATTAGATACAGCCTTGATTTGCCTGGCAACAGCGGCCAAGATCCTGGGCATTCCGGCCGATGAACAGCAGCTGCGCCGCGCCTATGCGATTGGCAGTGCCGGCATGGATATGACAACACTCCTGCGGGCCGCGAAAGATATCGGGTTAAAAGCCCGGCTGGTTACGCCGGACAAGGAACGGTTTTCCAAGCTGCCGATCCCGGCCATTGCGATTTTGACAAACGGGAATTGTGTGGTCGTTGGCCGTACCCATCAGAACGCCGTCACACTCATCGACCCGTACCGGAGCCGGCCGTTCTCCTTGCCGCTGGAACAGTTTCTCCAGGCTTGGAGCGGGGAAGTCGTTCTGATCACGCGCCGCATGACGGCCGAAAACTTAACCGGACAGCTGTCGAAAAAATTCAATCTTACCTGGTTTTTGCCGGTTTTCTGGCGGTTTCGCCGTGCGTTTTCCGAAGTCATCGCCGCCTCGTTCGGCATTCAACTATTCGGCTTGGCGACCCCGGTTTTTTTTCAGATCATCATCGACCGGGTTCTTGTTCATCGCGGGACGACGACGTTGGATATCCTGGTCGTCGGGATGCTGTTTGTCTATCTCTTTCAAACGCTCATCACCTATCTGCGCGGCTATTTGTTCGTGCATACCGCAAATAAGATTGACGTTATTCTCGGAACCCGTCTCTACCGGCACATCTCTGCTCTGGCGCTGCGCTTTTTCGAAGAACGCCGGGTCGGGGATACCGTGGCCAGGGTACGGGAATTGGAAAATATCCGTAATTTCATTACCGGTACCGCCCTCACGCTGGTGTTGGACACCGTCTTTGCCATTGTGTATGTTGCCGCCATGTTTTATTACAATATGACCTTGTCCCTCATTGTAGTTGCCGCGCTGCCGGTATTTGCCCTGCTGACCTTCCTGTTTACGCCGGTCTTCAAACGTCAGCTCAACGTCCGGTTTGCCGCCTATGCGGAAAACTACTCTTTCTTGATTGAATCGATTACCGGGATCCAAACGCTGAAATCCCTGGCACTGGAAAAACAATTCCAGCAGAAATGGGAACAGAGTCTGGCGCGTTACGTCAAAATGTCGTTTGACACCACAAACATGGCCAACATCTTTGGCAGCATCGGGCAGATGGTCAGCCTGCTGACCACGCTCGGCATCCTCTGGCTGGGCGCGAACTTCGTTATGGACGGAAAAATGTCGGTCGGGGAGCTGGTCGCCTTCAATATGCTGGCCGGACAGGTAACCCGGCCGGTTCTGCGGCTCGTCAACATCTGGCAATCGTTCCAGCAGGCCCAATTATCGATCGACCGGTTGGGTGATATTCTCAATGTGCCGGCGGAACCGGCGTTTAATCCCAACCGGACAACCTTATCGACGATCGAAGGAGAAATTGTTTTTGACAACGTGGGCTTTCGCTACCGGGCGGACGGCCCGGAAGTGCTGCGCGAGCTCAGTTTTACCATCAAGCCCGGAACCCGGGTGGGGATCGTGGGCCGGTCCGGTTCCGGCAAAAGCACAATTATCAAGCTCATCCAGCGGCTCTATGTGGCGGACACAGGTCAAGTACTCATTGACGGCATTGACGTCGCCCAGGTCGAACCGGCCTGGCTGCGCCGTCAGATCGGCTTTGTGCTGCAGGAAAGCTTCTTATTCAACGGCAGCGTGCGGGAAAATATCGCGATGGCCCGGCCGGAAGCGACCGCCGAGGAAATCGTTCAGGCCGCCCGGATGGCCGGCGCCGACGAATTTATCCGTGAATTGCCGGAAGGCTACGATACGAACGTCGGTGAACGCGGCGGCGCGCTGTCAGGCGGCCAGCGTCAGCGGATTGCGATTGCCCGGGCGCTGATCACCAACCCGCGCATTTTGATTTTTGACGAAGCAACCAGCGCGCTGGATTATGAATCGGAACGGGTCATTATGGACAACCTGGATACAATTTGCGCCAACCGTACGGTGATACTCATCGCTCACCGCCTGTCCACCGTTGAACAATGCGATGCCATTTTGGTCATCGACCGGGGAAGACTGGCCGAACAGGGCACACACCGCGAATTACTGGCCCTTGGGGGCATTTATCAAAATCTGCATAGCCAACAAGAGGGATGATGATGGAAAAGAAAACAGGATACCTGGCCAAATGGCTGGGCACAAAACGCAAGGGAAACGAGACGCTGGCGCCGGAAGAAACCGAATTTCTGCCCGCCATCCTGGAAATTACCGAAAATCCGGTATCGCCGACGGTACGCATGCTGATCGCGGTGCTGGTGGCGATTATCGGCGTCGCCTTTTTATGGTCCGTCTTCGGCCACGTGGACGAAGTCGCGGTTGCGCCGGGGAAAATTATTCCCAGCGGTTACGTCAAGGTGATCCAGCCGGAGAGCAAAGGCGTAGTCAAGCAAATCAACGTCAAGGACGGCCAGACCGTCAAAAGTGGCGATTTGCTGATTGAATTGGATCAAACCATTTCCGGCGCGGAACTGGCCCGGATCAAAAAAGAAGTGGCCTATTACAACCTGGAAATTGACCGGCTGCTGGCGGAAATGAACAATGCTCCGTTTACGCCCCAGCCGAGCCCCGATCTGGATGACAAGGACTTGTCCTTCCAGATGAGCTTGTATATGAGCCGCACTGCCGATTTCAACAGCAAGATGGCGGTAGCGCGGCACAGTGTGAACCAGGGCGAGGCCTCCGTCAATGTGGCCCGCGTCAACCGTGACAAATATGCCTCCTTATACGAGATTGCCCGCGACCGGGAAAACCGCCTGGAGCAGCTCATGGTGCAGAATGCCATTTCCACCTTCACCGTTTTAGAGTACCGCGGCCGCCGCATTGAACTGGAGCAGAACCTGGCTGCCCAGGAGGGCGAGATTATCCGTGCCGAAGCCGCCCTGGCCCAGAGCCGGGAGGCGATGCAAAGCGTGATCGCGGAACGGAACCGCGACATCACGGCCAAAATGGTGGAAGACCGCAAGGCGCTGCAAGTGGCCCTGGAAACGTTGAAAATGGCCAACGAGAAGAACCGTCTGGCCCGTCTGACTTCGCCGATCGACGGCCGTGTGACGCAATTGGCGGTGCATACGATCGGCGGGGTGGTAACGGAAGCTCAGCCGCTGATGGTGATCGTGCCGGCGGATGTGACGCTGGAAGTGGAGGCCTGGGCCGCCAACCAGGATATTGGCTTTATTTATAGCGGCCAGCAGGCGGAAGTAAAAGTCGAAACCTTTAATTTCCAAAAATACGGCTATCTGGACGCTCATGTGACACAGATCAGTCCAGACGCCATTGAGGATAAAGAGAAGGGCCGCGTTTACCGGGTCACCCTCCAACTGGATCGCGACTACCTGATTGTCGGCGATAAAAAAGTATACCTCGGCCCCGGCATGACGGTTTCCGCAGAAATCAAAACGCGGGAAAAACGGATCATTGAATTTTTCCTCGACCCGTTCCGGAAATATCAGAGCGAAGGCTTGAGAGAACGGTAGAGAAGGAGATCGTAAGCTTGTGAAAATAGCGCATATCAATTTTCATGATACACAAGACGGATCGTCGCGTACCGCGCGAACCCTGCTGGACGCTTTGGCCGCGCAGGGACAGGAAGGCTGGTTGTTCGCCCATCACAAAATCAGCGGCGATGAGCGTGTCATTTCATTGCCTTTTTTGCAGACGCCATGGCAAAAAGAACTTCTGGAGGCGCAAAACCGGCAAGGACTGGGCAATCTCTATTCCGCATCCTTGCTGCAGGTCTTGCAGCACCCGGCTTTTCAGGCCGCGGATGTTCTTCATCTGCATGCGATCAAAGGCAATTATTTTTCTTTTTTGCTATTTCCGTTTTTGACGGCGATCAAGCCGACTGTCTGGACGCTGTATGATTCGCTGGCGTTTACCGGCGGCTGTTATAATGCCGATTCCTGCGATCTTTGGCGGGACATGGGCTGCCGCGGCTGTCCGCTGGACGCCGGCCGGCACAGTTCCCGGCCGGAAAACGCCCGCTGCGGCGACAGCAGGAGAGAAACTCTGCAGAGGTTGAAAAACAGTCTGTACCGGCTGAGCAGCTTTACGGTCGTCAGCCCGTCGCGTGAGCGGCAGGAACAGGCTGTCCACAGCATTCTGGAAGGGCATGACGTCCGATTGATTTATCACGGGGTGGATACGGAAGTTTTTCAGCCGGGCGAACAGGCTTTGCTGCGCAAAAATCTTTCCCTCCCGGCGACGGCGAAAATCGTTCTTTTTGCTGCGCCCGGCGGCTTTGCCAATTCCAGCCGCGGCGGGCAATTTCTGCGGGAAGCCTTGCACAAGATAAGCAAAGAAATTCCCGGCCTGCTGCTGATCACCGTTGGCGGCAGTCAGGAAAGCCTCCCGGGGGATCTGCCGGTAAAGCAGTTGGATGTTCCCTTTTTGACCGATGCGCGGCAGTTGGCTGCGTACTACGGAGCAGCGGACGTTGCCGCCGTGCCGACAATCTTCAATACACCCGGGATGACACCGTTGGAAGCGATGGCTTGCGCCACTCCCGTCGTTGCGTTTGACAGCGGCGGCATGAAAGAAATCATCACCCACCGGCTGACGGGCTATCTGGCCCGGATGCGCGACAGCGAGGATTTGGCTGCTGGCTTGGCTCTGTTCCTGAACGATCCGGGGCGGAGTCAAATTGTCGGTGAAGCCGCCCGGCAGTCTGTTATGGATCGATTCACGGCGCGCCGCATGACTGATGAGTACCTGGCACTCTACAAGGAATTGTTATCGGGGAAAAAACCGGTCCGGCCACAGCCAAAACTTCCCGCAGCTCAGCCGCTGCTGTCGCAGGACTTGTCTGCCCGGCGCGAAACCAGGAACCCGGTAAACTTTGCCGAACTGGAAGCGAAGTTTCAGATCCCTGCAACAGTCGACAAGGCGCGAACAGTCTCCTGGAAACAGGTCATTCAGGAATTCCGGACCCGGTACGAAGGGTTTGAAAAACAAAAAACAGCCGATCGGGCCTTGTTTACGGATTTGTATTTTGATTATTGCTTGCGGTCTATCGATTCCATGACGCAGAGTTCTTTGCTTTGGGAATTTGCCGGGCAATGGTTCGCTGCCCGCCGACTGCCGCCGCGCTGCGGGGGACTTCATCCCGTGCAGGAAGCGGCGCTGCTGCGCATCTGTCTTACCTTGCGCAGCAAACTGCATGACTATTTCAGCCAAACGCCGGTAACCGCCCTAAAACAAATCAACGATAAACAGCAGTGGCTGCTGGTCAGCCTCTGGCGTCAAGTTTTTTTGAACGTCTTTTCGGCTCTCAATCTGCGTTTGACCATTCCGGCCGAAGAACAGGATCTGGCAGCCAAGCTATTGACTTCAAATGACAATAACTGGTATCCGCGTCTCTTGCTCACATCCCTCTATGCCCCGTTTTCGGCTGACCGGATTGCTCTTGACGCCGGAAAATTGTGGAGTTCAAAATATATCCCCGTTTTTTGCAAAGCGATCATTATTTTCTGGATGCTCAACCTGCCGTATTTCAACGCCCGCGAAGAACACCGGCAAAAGCTGCTGAAATACGCCCTGGATCTGTGCGGAGAGGCAGTCAAGCAAAAACGCCTGATGACGCCGGCTTTTTTCAATGCATTCATTGAAGAAGCGATGACTGCATTTTGGCGCTCCACCTATGTGGGCGGCAACAACCTGGAAGCGTTGAATGCGCTTGGTGACTTCCTGGTTTTCAATATGCACCGCTTGTATCCCGGGGTCAAAGAGACGCCGAAACGGCGGCCGGGCCGGGCGGACGGAAAACTCCGGGTGGGCTATGTTTCCCGCAACTTTGCCAGCCAGGCTGTCAGTTACTATATGGTCAACCGCATTTTGCATCACGACCGGGAAAAATTTGCGGTCACTGTTTTTGCCCTGGGTGAACGGCAGGACGATATGACCGAATTATTCCGCCGGAATTGCGATCAGTTTATTCAGATGAAAAATCTTCAGGATATCCAAAGCATTGCGCAAACGATCCGGGAGCAGGACTTGGATATTCTCGTATATGCCGACCTGGGCATGGATCCGGTCACGTATATGCTGGCCGCCTTCCGGCTCGCACCGGTGCAGGCTGTCTTGGTCGGCCACGGGATCACCTCCGGCTTGCCGACGATTGATTACTATGTCAGCGGCGACCATGAGCCGCCGGACGGCGACAGCCATTACCGGGAAAAACTGATCCGCTTGCCGAATCTTGGTGCGGCGCAATATCCGCCGTTGATGCCGCAGCAGATGCCAAATCGGCGCGACTTCAACCTGCCGGAGGAGGCAGTAGTTTTCGTTTCCTGCGCCAACGGAATTAAGCATGCGCCGCAGCGGGACCGTTTGCTGGTCCAAATCCTGCAGCGCGCGCCGCAGGCCTGGATTGTTTTGAAACCCTATATGAACCCGCCCAGCATTCATCATCAACTGACCGACCGCTTGCTTACCGCGGCCCGGCAGGCCAAGGTTGCCGACCGGCTGATCATTCTGCCCCCGCTGCGGCAGGCGAGCGATCTGATGGGGCTTTTGGCACTGTCCGACGTTCAATTGGACACCTACCCCTATGGCGGCTGGACCACGAATATGGAAGCGCTGTTTATGGGTCTGCCCATCATCACGCAGGAAGGCGATATGGCACGCAGCCGCTGGGGTGCGTATTTGCTGCGGGCGCTGGGCGTTACCGAGGGGATCGCCGCCAGCGAACAGGAATATGTCGATTGGGCGGTAACGCTGGCTGAAGATGCCATGTTGCGTCAACGTCTCCACACCCATATCAAGGCCCATGTCCGCGAAACATTGTTTAATGGTTCCGCCGCCCAGCCGGCGTATGAAGAAGCGTTGCTCCGGATGTGGAATGAACGCATAGAGCGAGGTGCGCTATGAAAATTTTGTTTTTGCATCCCAATTTTCCCGCCCAGTTTGTCCGCCTGGCCAGCATGTTGGCGGCTGATCCCGCCAACCGCGTCGTGTTCGGCACGCAGCGGCAGGAAGGCAGTCTGGCCAACGTGTTTAAAGTGATGTATACCAACCACCGTGAGCCCAAACCGGACACGCACAGCTATATCAAGCCGCTCGAAGGGGCTGTGATTCAGGCGCAGGCCGTGTACCGAATGGGAACCCAGCTCAAGGAGCAGGGGTTTGTTCCGGATATTGTTTACGGCCATTCCGGCTGGGGACCGACGATGCTGATCAAAGACATTTTTCCCCGCGCGCCGCTCGTCTGTTTTTTTGAATGGTTTTATCATGCGCACGGTACCGATGCCGACTTTGATCCTTCCCAGCCGCTGACGCCGGATGACGAAGCCCGTATTCGCCTGAAGAATGCGCCGATCCTAATTGATTTGTACAGCTGCGACCGCGGCATTTCGCCGACGCAGTGGCAGCACCGCCAGTTCCCGCCTGAGTTTCAACCGAAAATCGACGTCATTCATGACGGGATTGATACCGATTATCTGCAGCCGCAGCCCGGATCGGCCTTAGTGCTGCCCGAACAGGGCATTGATCTGACGGGGATGGATGAAATTGTAACGTATGTCGCGCGCGGCATGGAGCCGTACCGCGGTTTCCCGCAATTCATGGAAGCGATGGCGCTGGTCATGGCGCGGCGTCCCAAATGCCAGATTGTCGTTGTTGGCGCCGATCGGGTCGCTTATGGGCGGCAGCTGCCGGAAGGCCAGTCCTACAAGGATCTCATGCTGCAGAAATTGCAGCCCGATATGTCGCGGCTGCATTTCACCGGCTTGCTTCCTTTTCACCGTTACCGCCAGGTTTTGCAGGCGTCCTCCGTTCATGTATACCTTACCCGCCCGTTTGTCCTTTCCTGGTCGATGCTCGAAGCAATGTCCGCCGGCTGCCTGCTGGTGGCGTCTGATACCCAGCCGGTGCGGGAAGTCATCCGCGACGGCGAAAACGGCCTGCTGGTCGATTTCTTTTCACCGGAAAAAATTGCGGACCGGGTCTGCGAAGCGCTGGACAATCGCGCTGCCATGGAACGTTTGCGCAAAAACGCCCGGCAGACGATTTTGGACCGCTACGCCATCAAGAATTGCCTGCCGCGGCAGATGGAGATTCTCAAGGGGCTGCTGCGAAAGTAGCCGCAGCCTACGGCCACGTATTGCGAAAATTCACAATTCTCTTAAAGAAGCATGAATTCAGGCAGGAATTGACTAATAGATGTCGAAAATGTAAATTACTTCATGAGTGTCTTCTACAATGGAAGAATGCAGAATTGGCAAACTTGCCGAAAAGCAAGGACGCAAAGCCGCGGGTCTAAAAGCCCAAATGCTGGGCTAATGACTGCCGGGCCGCTTCGGATTTATCCGGATGGTTCCCGGCAGTTTTCGTTTTCTTCAGAAGCGAAAAGGAGGAGACAAAATGGCTAGCGAGGGCCGCGAATTATCAAGAAAAGTATTGGCCTTTTTCAGTGCGCTCCTGTTTCTGGCGATGTTCATGCCAAGCGGTTTTGCCGCTCCGTCCAATGGCGCGGTAACGACCGGATCCGGAACGATTACAAAAAGCGGCGATACAACGACGATTAGCCAAACCAGCAATAAACTCGGCATAAATTGGCAGACCTTCAGCATCGGTTCCGGCGAAACGGTGGTTTTTGTTCAACCGGGCTTCTCCTCCATTGCGCTTAACCGGGTAATTGGCAGTGAACCTTCCGCTATTTACGGGCAGCTGACTGCCAACGGCAAGGTTTTTTTGATTAACCCGCAAGGAATTTTATTCGCGCCTACCGCTCAAGTCAATGTAGGCGCTCTGGCAGCTTCCACGCTGAATATCAGCGACAGTGATTTTACGGCCGGAACATATACGTTTTCCGGCGCCGGTGGCTCCGTCATCAACCAGGGCAACATTAAGGCCGCCGACGGGGGTTACGTAGCCCTGCTCGGCGGGCAGATTGTCAACCAGGGAACGATTGTAGTCAAATCAGGCACGATCGCCCTCGGAGCCGGAAATGCGGTCACATTGGATATGGCGGGAGACGGACTGATCAATCTGGCGGTCAGCCAGGCAACGGTCAATGCGCAAATAACCAACAATAACCTGCTCAAGGCGGACGGCGGCAGAATTCTGATGACGGCACGCACTGCTGATGAATTGGCCGGTACGGTAATCAATAACAGCGGAACCATTCGGGCCAACAGCATCAGTACGGTGAATGGAGTCATTCGTCTGGACGGCGGTGATCAAGGGATTGTTGTCAATACTGGAGCATTGTCCGCCGCAGGGCTGGATGACTATGAGAACGGCGGGTCAATTACGCTGCGGGGCGGCAATGTCCAGCTCGATTCGACCACAAATATCGATGCATCCGGTACGACGGGCGGAACAGTGAAAGTGAGCGCGGTTGGCGATCTTACAATCAGCAATAACCTGTCGGCCGGAACCAATGCGAATATCATCCTGCGGGCCGATCATAACGGAACCGGCGCCGGAACGGTAAATTTTCAGGAAAGCGGCTCGGTCGCCTTGAGCGGCAGCGGGGCAGCGGAGATCTACTACAACCCTGTCGCGTATACGTCGCCTGCCGATTATGCCGGCAAAGTAACAGGCGGGACGTTGACGGCTTACATGCTGGTGAATAATGTGAACCAGCTGCAAGCGATGAACACCAACCTGGCCGGCGCTTATGCGCTGGGAAAAGACATCGATGCCGGTGCTTCCGCCGCTTGGAATAGCGGCGCAGGTTTTGCGCCGATTGGCAGCAGTGGTAAATTTTCCGGAAAATTCAATGGGGATGGCCATACGATCAGCAATCTGTATATTCATCGGCCAAGTCAAGGCTATGTGGGCTTGTTTGGCGAATTAACCGGTACGGTCAAGAATGTGGGACTTGTTAATATGTCTGTGAGCGGCAATATGTACACCGGCGCTTTGGTTGGACTGAATTATGGCAGCATCAGCAACAGTTACAGCAGCGCTTCAGTTACCGGGTACCAGTACGTTGGCGGGTTGGTTGGAGATAACCATGTCCATAGCAGCATCAGCAACTGCTACAGCAGCGGAACGGTGAGCGGAACCAATCATGTCGGCGGCCTGATTGGCGGCAATACCTACGGCAGTATCAGCAACAGCTACAGCACAAGTACGGTAAGCGGAAGCAGCGACAGCCAATATGTCGGCGGATTGGTCGGACATAACGGCAACGATGACGGCTTGCCGGGCGGCAGTATCAGCAATAGCTATAGCGCGGGCGCCGTGACCAGCGGCAGCGGCAGCTCGGATGTCGGCGGCCTGGTCGGAGCAAACAGCGGCAGCGTCAGCAGCAGCTTCTGGAATAAGACCACGTCCGGCCAAACGGTCAGCGACGGGGGCACTGGATTAACAACAGCCGGGATGATGAACCAAAGCAATTTCAGCGGCTGGGATTTTGGCAATACCTGGCGGATATACGGCGGGTATACCTATCCGCTGCTCAAGTCTTTTTTGACGCCTCTGACCGTGACGGCCAATGATTTTAGCCGAACCTATAATGGGACAACCGGTTATGCCGGAAATGCAGGGGTGTCTTATTCCGCCACTCCAACGGGTTCGCTTTTCGGGACGCTTGCTTATGGCGGCACGGCGCAGGCGGCCAAAAATGCCGGTGAGTATACGATTGTCCCCAGCGGCCTGTATTCCGGCCAGCAAGGATATGACATTGCGTATGCGAACGGCACGCTCTCGATTATCCCGCGGCCGATCACCATTACGGCCAATGCCAGCCGGGTATACGGAAATGCCAACCCGGCCAGCGGTCCGGTCACGGTGACGTCCGGAAGTCTGGCCGGCACGGATGCGCTCAGCAGCGCTGCCTTGAGCAGTCCGGCGACCGCTGCGAGCAATGTGGGCGGCTACAGCCTGACGCCGAGCGGCGTCACCTTTGCCAGCGGCAGCGCCGCAAATTATACGATTACGTACGCGAACGGAACGCTGACGGTCACGCCGCGGCCGATCACTGTCAAAACGAACAACGCCAGCCGGGTATACGGCGACGCCAACCCGACCAGCGGGGTGATCAATGTGACTGCCGGAAGCCTGGCCGGAACGGATGCTCTGGGCAGTACCGCCGGCTTGACTACTCCGGCTGCCGCCACAAGCAGCGTCGGCAATTACAAGCTGACACCGGATGGCGTTAGCTTTACCAGCGGCAGTGCAGCAAACTATGCGATTACTTACGCGGACAGCACGCTGACGATCACACCGCGGCCGATCGCCGTTACGGCAAACAATGCCAGCCGGGTGTATGGCAATGCCAATCCGGCCAGCGGCGCGGTCAGTCTGACATCCGGCAGCCTGGTGGGGACGGACACCCTCGGCAATGCTGCCTTGAGCAGCCCGGCTGGCGCTGCGAGCAGCGTGGGCGACTACAGCCTGACGCCAAGCGGCGTCACCTTTACCCGCGGCAGCGCAGCCAATTATACGATTACGTACGCGAACGGCACGCTCTCGATTACCCCGCGGCCGATCACGATCACGGCCAATGCCAGCCGGTTATACGGCAATGCCAACCCGGCCAGCGGCGCGGTCACGGTGGCGTCCGGCAGCCTGGCGGGGACGGACGCTCTGGGCAATGCTTCCTTGAACAGCCCGGCTACCGCTGCGAGCAATGTGGGCGGCTACAGCCTGACGCCGAGCGGCGTCGCCTTTGCCAGCGGCAGTGCAGCGAATTATACGATTACTTACGCGGACGGAACGCTCTCGATCACGCCACGGCCGATCACCGTCAAAACGAACAACGCCAGCCGGGTATACGGCGATGCCAATCCCACCAGCGGGGTTGTCAATGTAACTGCCGGCAGTCTGGCCGGAACGGATGCTCTGGGCAGTACTGCCGGCTTGAGTACTCCGGCTGTCGCCGCAAGCAGCGTCGGCACTTACAAACTGACACCGGATGGCGTCAGCTTTACCAGCGGCAGTGCAGCAAACTATGCGATTACGTACGCGGACAGCACGCTGACGATCACACCGCGGCCGATTGCCGTTACGGCAAACAATGCCAGCCGGGTGTATGGCGATGCCAACCCGGCAAACGGTCCAGTCAGTCTGACATCCGGCAGCCTGGTGGGGACGGATACACTCGGCAATGCTGCCTTGAGCAGCCCGGCTGCTGCTGCGAGCAGCGTAGGCGACTACAGCCTGACGCCAAGCGGCGTCACCTTTACCCGCGGCAGCGCAGCCAATTATACGATTACTTACGCGAACGGCACACTCTCGATTACCCCGCGGCCGATCACGATCACGGCCAATGCCAGCCGGGTATACGGCAATGCCAACCCGGCCAGCGGCGTAGTCAGCGTGATTAACGGCAGCCTGGCGGGTGCCGACGCTCTGGGCAATGCTTCCTTGAACAGCTTGGCTACCGCTGCGAGCAATGTGGGCAGCTACAGCCTGACGCCGAGCGGCGTCACCTTTGCCAGCGGCAGTGCAGCCAATTATACGATTACTTACGCGGACGGAACGCTCTCGATCACACCGCGGCCGCTCACTGTCACAGCGAACAATACCAGCCGGGTGTATGGCAATGCCAATCCGGCCAGCGGTACGGTCAGTTTGACTTCCGGCAGCCTGGCCGGAACAGATACTCTCGGCAGCGTTGCTGCCTTGAGCAGCCCGGCTACCGCTGCGAGCAATGTGGGCAGTTACAGTCTGACACCAAGCGGCATCACGTTTATCCACGGCAGGGCGGACAATTATACGATTACTTACGCGGACGGAACGCTCTCGATCACGCCGAGGCCGATCACCGTCACCGCGAATGCCAGTCGGGTGTATGGCGATGCCAACCCGGCAAACGGTCCAGTCAATGTGGTTTCCGGCAGCCTGGTGGGCACCGATGCTCTCGGCAATGCGAACCTGGTCAGCCCGGCTGCCGTCACGAGCAGTGTGGGCGCCTACAGTCTGACGCCAAGCGCCGTCACCCTGCAGCGCGGCAGCGCAGCCAATTACAGCATTAGCTATGCCAACGGCATACTGACGATCACGCCCCGCCCGATCTCTGTCACTGCGGTGGGCAAAAACAAGAGTTATGACGGAACAACTTTCGCTTCGGTCATTTATAACGATAACCGGATCAATGGCGACAATCTCACAGTGACCGGAACAGCGGCCTTCAGTGATCCCAATCCTGGCGATGACAAACCGGTCAGCGTTACGGACATTCGTCTCAGTGGAACCGCTGCCGGCAACTATACCCTGCAAAATACATTCGCGTTCACCATCGCGGATATTGTGACCAGAAGCAGTTCGCTGAATAAAGCGTCCAGCTTCCTTCAGCCGTTGGTGCAGCCATTCTTTGCCTTGCCGGCGATCCAGGCGGCCATAGGCAGCCAAAATACGGATGAAGACGATTGGCTGCCGGAAGATCTATGATAGAATGAAAAACATAAGGGGGTGGACAGTATGGCGTTAGACGAACTGGTAGGCACGTCGCTGGATGACAATATTTCAGTTCCGCAAGGAACGGCTGCTTTTGGCCTGCAGGGAAATGACACCTTGTTTGCAGCGGCGGAATATCAAGAAGCCGTGATGTTTTTGGGCGGACAGGGGAATGACACGTATCTGGCCGGAAGCAACAACGGGATGATGATCGAAGAAACGGGAAACTCCGCCAATGACACGGTCATTGCTCCGGGAATTAGTCTGTACAGTTCGTTTTTTGCGAGCATTGACAACCGTCATCTAGTGGTGGCGGACGAGGCCAGCAACCTGAGCATCATCATCTTTGACTGGAGGCAGACGGCCAACCGGATTGAGACCTTCGTCCTGGCCGAAGGGACGTACAGTTATACCGAACTCTACACGATGTTCCAGGAAGCCCTGTCGCAAGGGCTGGTATTTGATTATTCCTGGGAGGAAGTGGGTTTTTCGACTGCGGAAATGAACGGGATCATCAGTACTTATAAATCCAGGAGCGTTTATTTGGAAAGCGTTGCCGATCTTTTTCTGTACGGCGGCGCCGGGAATGACAGTCTGACGGGAAAAGTAGGAAACGACGGGTTATTTGGGTATGCCGGAGCGGACACGCTGAACGGCGGAACCGGCAGCGACACCTTATACGGCGGGAATGACAATGACCGTTTGGACGGAGGAGCCGGCAGCGACAGCCTTTTTGGCGAGGCCGGAAACGATACACTGGTTTATGATGCGGCAGACGGCTGGCTTGACGGCGGGGAAGGAACGGACGTCCTGCTGGTACAGGGTACGGCGGCAGTTGCAATTGATCTGCGCGACAGCCGGTTTGCCGGGCTTGAAACTATTTATGGCAGCAGCAGCAGAGACACATTGACCGGCGAAGAGACAGACAATGAACTGCGCGGTAATGGCGGGAACGACCTGCTGGACGGCCAGGCCGGCAATGATGTGCTGGATGGCGGGAGCGGCAGTGACAGTCTTTACGGCGGCGACGGCGATGATACTCTGGTCTATGATCTTGCCGACGGGATGGTTGATGGCGGTACGGGGTTTGATATTTTGCAGGCCTCCGGGACTGCGGCGGTGACGATGGATCTGAGCAAGACAATCTATACCGGCATAGAAGCCGCCGGCGGTAGCAGCGGAGCGGATAAAATCACCGGAAATGCCAGTGGAAGCACTCTGTTTGGCAACCGGGGGGCGGACACACTGACCGGCGGCGCGGGCAGCGACAGCCTGTACGGCGGCAATGACAATGACCGGCTGTACGGCGGTTTGGGAATGGATGCGCTGCTGGGCGGGTTGGGCAATGATACGCTGATTTATGATGCGGCGGACACCTTGATTGACGGCGGAGACGGAACCGATTTTTTGCTGGTGCAGGGCAATGATGCGGCAGCAATCCATCTGGGTACGGACCTGTTTGCCGGACTCGAACGGGTCATCGGCGGCGGCGGGAGCGATACGCTAACCGGCACGGCGGGGAACGACTATCTGGACGGCGGAAGCGGCAATGATCTGCTGGACGGAAGTGCCGCCAGCGACACCTTGCTGGGTGGAGCCGGCAACGATACGCTGATCTATGATGCCGCCGATCCCGCAGGGAATGTCAAAGGCGGGTCGGGCAATGACGTACTCGACGCCGGCAGTGCGGCAACAGCGGTCGCTATGGATCTTTTGAAATATACGGCCAATGATCTGGAAAACCTGGCCGGCAGCAGTTATGATGATACGCTGACCGGCAACTCCCTGCGAAACTTGCTGGACGGCGGGTCCGGCAATGATCTCCTGGCGGGAAAAGGCGGCAATGACACCTATGTGTTTGGCGATGGAAGCGATACCATTAAAGCGGACGCGGCTAACTCAGCCGATATCATCCGGTTTGGCGAAGGCATTCTTCCGGACGATATCGGCTTTACCGCGCAGGGCAATGACATGCAGATCAGCGTTGTCGGGCAAGAAGGCGCGATTACGGTGGAAGGCTGGAAAAACGCCGCAGGCAACAGAATTACCCAGTACCAATTCGGCACCGGCGGACCGGTCTACAAATTCTTCTCCGGCACGGAAGGCAATGATACGCTGACCGGGACAGCCGCGGGCGACCGCTTGCTGGGACTCGGCGGCAATGATAAATTATCCGGCTCCGGCGGGAATGATATACTCCTGGGTGGAAACGGCAGTGATTTCCTGGACGGCGGTGTGGGCAATGACGTTCTGGACGGCGGTGCGGGCAACGATACCCTGGTCTACGGGCTTGGCGACAGTTTAGGCGGTGGAGACGGATTTGACCTTCTCAGCGCCGCGGCGCAAACGGCGGGGAAAAATCTGTCTTTGGAGATGTATGCCGATTTTGAAGGAATATATGGCGGCAGCGGGGCGGACACGTTAACCGGCAATAATGAAGACAATGTACTGGCAGGGAATTCCGGCAATGATGTGTTGACCGGCTTCGGCGGCAGCGATCGTCTTGACGGAGGAGCGGGAAAAGACAGCCTCTACGGCGGCGACGGCGAGGATACTCTTATCTACGATGCTGCTGACGGGCTGGTTGATGGCGGGGCAGGATTTGATATTTTGCAGGCCTCCGGGACTGCGGCGGTAACGATTGACCTGAATAAAGCGGCCTATTTCGGCATCGAAGCCGCCGGCGGCAGCAGCGGAGCGGATAAGATCAGCGGAAATGCCGGCGGAAGCACTCTGTTTGGCAACCGGGGGGCGGACACGCTGACCGGCGGCGCCGGCAGCGACAGCCTGTACGGCGGCAATGACAATGACCGGCTGTACGGCGGTCTGGGCAGTGATGCGCTATACGGCGGTTTGGGCAATGATACGCTGATTTATGATGCGGCGGACGGGTTGCTGGACGGCGGCGACGGGACAGATATTCTGCTGGTGCAGGGCAATGATGCGGCGGCAATCGATCTGAGTGCGGCAATGTTTGCCGGACTCGAGCGGGTCCTCGGCGGCGGCGGAAGCGATACATTGAACGGAACGGCAGGGAATGATTATCTGGACGGCGGAAGCGGCAATGACCTGCTGGCCGGAAACGGCGGCAGCGACACCTTGCTGGGCGGGTTGGGGAACGATACTCTGATCTATGATGCCGCCGATCCCGCAGGGAATGTCAAAGGCGGGTCGGGCAATGACGTACTCGACGCCGGCAGTGCGGCAGCAGCGGCCGCGATTGACCTTTTGAAATATACGGCCAATGATCTGGAAAACCTGATGGGCAGCAGCTATGACGATACGCTCAGCGGCAATGCCCTGCGAAACCTGCTCGACGGCGGCGCCGGCAACGATAGCTTGTCCGGAAAAGGCGGCAATGACTCGCTGTATGGGCAGAGCGGCAATGATCTGTTGGATGGCGGAAGCGGAAATGACACGCTGACCGGCGGCGAAGGCAACGATAGTTATTCCTTCCGGCTGGGCGACGGCAAGGATTTTATTTCTGACGATCCGCAATGGTATGCCAATGATATGATCCGCTTTGAGGGCGGGATCGAATTTCAAGATTTGGTCATGAGCCAGAATGGCGCCAACTATCAAATCGGTTCCGTCACGGTGCTCAACTGCGTAACCCCGGAAGGCATACTGCTTCCGCAGCTGTTTGTGAGCGGCGATAATTCAGGCACGGGGGCCACTTACTACTACGACCAAACGAATGGCTGGACACTGGTTTAACGCTCTGAAAAAGAATGAGGAAATGGAGGCTGGCGCAGTAGCGCCGGCCCCTTTTTTGTAGCGGGGCAGGGGAACAGGCATGAAAAAAATGGCAGGGAAAACAAGAACCGCGGCGAAACAGTATATTCACAGGAAGAAGCAAGCGAGGGATCGGGTATGATAGAGGATGTAGTTGACGGGGAACAGCTTTTTGCCGGGATGACCACGGCGCTGCGAAAATTAGAACGGGATGGAGGTCTTGCCATTCCGGCAATCCGGGCGGCGCTGGAGCCGTTTTTTGAAAAGTACGGGTTTCGGAAGCCACGCAGCATTGCTGACCCAAGGGCGATCAAAAACATTTTGATTCTGAGGCTGGATGAGATCGGCGATACGGTGCTGACCAGTCCGCTGCTGCGCGAATTGCGCAAGGGCTGCCCGCAGGCCTTCATCACGTTGGTGGTTAGCCGCAAGGTCTACAATCTGGTTCAAACATGCCCCTATGTGGATGAGGTGCTTTTTTGCGATGTGCCGGGCCGCCGTGAGAGCAATGTCGTCGTGTCCGGCCTCGCGCCTCTGCTGGAATTGTGCCGCCGCCATCTTTGGCGGCAGCAGTACGATCTGTGCATCAATCCCCGTTATGACTATGACCGGTATGGAAGCACGTTATTGTCGTATCTGAGCGGGGCCGCCTTGCGGGTGGGCTATTCAGAGCAGGCTACCGCCGTAAAAAGAAAATACAATGCCGGATATGATCAACTGCTCACGCACAGCGTGCCGGGCGGTTCTGTGAAACACGAAGCGGAGCGCAATTTGGCTGTTCTGCGCCATCTTGGGATTGCAGTAAATGACGAACAGCTGGAAGTGTGGCCGGACAACGAGGATGAACAATTCGCCCGGCAGGCGTTATTGCCGTATCCCGGGCGAAAAATTGCCATATCGCTCGGGCCTGAGGATGGGAAACGCTGCTGGCCCGTCGATCGGTATGTGCAAATCGGCCGCTGGCTGGCGCAAAAGTATGGCGCACGGATGCTGCTCCTGGGGAGTCCGGAGGAACGAGCTGGCGGACAGCGGCTGGCCAGTCTGCTGCCCGGTGCTGTGATCGATTTTTGCGGTCGCACGACCCTCCGGCAGACGGCGGCTCTTTTGGCAAACTGCGATGCATATCTGGGCCGTGACACCGGTGTTATGCATCTGGCGGCGGCTGCCGGCCGGCCGGTCGTTGAAATTTCCTGCCATCCGCGCCAGGGCGACCCGGACCATTTTTTAAGTCCGCTGCGGTTTGGTCCCTGGAACATTCCCCATTTGATCCTGCAGCCGGAAAGACCCTTGCCGCCGTGCACGGAGATGTGCAGCCAGACAAAAGCCCATTGCATTCAGCAAGTCACAGTCGAACAAGTGAAGAATGCCCTGGCCGAAATGCTGAACGACCCTGTGCCACGCCCGCTGCTGGTGCAGACCATGCTGTTGTCGCGGATGTGTTCCGATGTGATCCGCGTATATGAACCGGACCAAATGATCAGCACCATTCCCGGCGTCCGGACCGTTTCCGCCGTGGGGACTGCGGAATTGAATATCGCCCGGCCCGGGGAAGACAAGGTATTTATCTGGCAGCGCCAGCGCCTGAAATATCCGGAGGATTTGGCGAAACAAAAAGAATTGCTGCGCCGCGGTTATTTGATCGTGGCGGAAATTGACGACGACCCATTGTTTTGGCCGGACCATGCGGAAAATCAGTTTGTCACCTTTCGCAGTGCGCATTGCGTGCAAACCTCCACCGAATATCTGGCCAATATTTTGCGGGAACTCAACCCCAATGTCGGTGTGTTTCCCAACCAGATCGCCTCCCTGCCGCCCTTGCGCCGTTTTTCGCACGACCAACCCGTTACCATTTTTTTTGGCGCGTTTAACCGCGAAAAAGACTGGGAACCGGTGATGCCGGCCTTGAACCGCGTGCTTGCCCAGCATCAGGATCGGGTAAAAGTCGTCGTTGTATACGATAAATTGTTTTTTGACCGGCTGCAGTGTACCAATAAACAATTTGTCCCGCTGTGCCCTTATGAGCAATTTTTGCATATTCTCAGCACGGTCGATATTGCCCTGCTGCCGTTGCTTAATAATCGCTTCAACCGCTGCAAGTCCGATTTGAAATTCATCCAGTGCGCGGCCCGGGGCGCTGTTGTGCTGGCCAGCCCTACGGTCTATGCCGATTCGGTGACGGACGGTGCAACCGGATTTCTCTATGAAAATGAAAGCCAATTTGCCGAAAAACTGTCCCGGCTGATTGCCGACACCGCATTGCGGCAAAAAATGGCGGTCAGCGCATATGACTACGTAAAGAAAAACCGCATGCTGTGGCAGCATTATGAAAAACGGGTTGAGTGGTACCGGACAATGCTTGGGCGTTTGCCGGAACTGACTCGTCAGCTGCTGGAGCGGATGCCGGAAATGCAGAACCGCTGAACGAAAGAAAGATCGTTCGTAAAAATTGGAAAAACCTTTAATTTTTACTGGAAGTTGGCAGGATAATTGTAGTAAACAGGGAATTTACATAATGTATATGAAAAAGCTCAGAACTTTGCAGGATTGTTAATCGGTGACGTTAGAAATCATCCGAGCAATAGACGGACCAGCACAACGCAGCACAAATAAAAGGGGGAGATCATGGTATGCCAGTACTTGTAAATCGACCGACATCCAGTTCAACAGGCTATGTGAACGGGACAACTTTAGGGGATGATACGTTAGCGTATTTTGATGCGGCAGACATCGCTTCTGATTTATCCCGCAAATGGAAGATGAACGTTGGCACGGCGGAGATTGCTGATTTTACCGGCGGCGACATGGCCGACAGCATCTTCGGCGGCGCTGCAAACGATACACTGAACGGCGCCGGCGGCAACGATACGTTGTGGGGGAAGATCGGCTCCAATATCATCGATGGCGGCGCCGGGAACGATTTCATTCTCTACGGCAGTTCTACGGAAAGCATTGATGGCGGCGACGGTCAGGATACGCTTGATTCTGCGGCAAGGCCGGGCGCTGTCAATGTTGATTTGGCCGAGTATGACTATCAGGACATCGAAGTATTCCGGTTTGGGAAATACGATGACACTGTTACCGGAACCGCACTGGCAGAAACTATTTTTGGCGGCGCGGGAAACGATATTTTGACCGGGCAGTCCGGGGACGATGTGCTGTACGGCGAAGCCGGCAATGATATTCTGTTCGGCAGCGATGGACAGGATTACCTGTCCGGCGGGACGGAAAATGACAGTATCTTCGGCGGGGCGGGCGACGACACCGTCGATGGGGGAACCGGGCGGGATTCCTTATACGGCGGTGCAGGAAACGATGTATACGTTGTCGATAATGCAACCGGTCTGGTCGTGGAAGAGGCCGATGCAGGCACGGATACTGTCCGGACCAGCGTTTCCCTGACTGTGGCTTATGATCATATTGAGAATTTTGTGGCGACAGGAGCCGGCAGCGTCAACATTACCGGCAACAGCCTGGATAATATGATTACCGGCAACAGCGTGGCCAATGTCCTGCGCGGCGGCGATGGCGACGACACAATCAGCGGCGGCGGCGGCACCGACCAGTTGTACGGCGATGACGGCGCTGATCTCCTCGTGTATACATCTACCGTGACCAAGTATGACGGCGGTGCAGGCGACGATACGGTCGATGCAAGCGGCTGGGTTGTCAGCGGGACAACAACCATCGATTTAAACTCGTCGAAATTCACCGGCATTGAAACCGTCATTGGCACGGAAAACAAGGACCTGATTACCGGCACGCTGGGCAGCGAGGCCATCCTGGGCGGGGCGGGCAATGATACGATCGTCTACAAAGGCGGAGAAGAAGATTTCATTGATGGCGGCGACGGCCTTGACTTCATCAATGCCGGCAGCATGACCACGGGCTTGACGGTTGATTTGGCGAATTACAACAGCATCGAAGGCTTCTTCGGCGGAACCAAAAACGATGTGATTACCGGCACGGCTGCCAATGAGTATTTGAACGGCAATGCCGGCAACGATCTGTTGGATGGCGGTACCGGAGCGGATACGCTGATCGGCGGAACCGGCAACGATACGTTGACCTACAATGTGGATGCCTTCAAATTTGATGGCGGGTACAACAGCGACTGGCTGGATGCGAGTGCGGCGACCGATGCGGTCGCGATCAATCTGAGTGCGGCTCCGTTCACCTCCATTGAAAATCTGATCAGCGGCAGCGGCGACGATACTCTGACTGGCACCACCGGCGCCAACAGCATCATCGCCGGCGAAGGCTACAATACAATTGACGGGAAAGGCGGCGCAGACACAGTCATTGGCGGCGCCGACAGCGATACGGTGATTTTCAAGACCGGCTATGCGTATGGTTTTGTGAACGCCGGCGAAGGAACCGATGTGCTCGATGCCTCCTCATCGACAGCCGGCGTGAACATCAGCCTCAGCAAAAAAGTCGGGACGTCAGCAACGCTGGTTTACAACAGCATTGAAAAAGTGACCGGAAGCTATTATGGCGATACCATCATCGGCGGTGACAGCGACGATATTCTGGACGGCAACGGCGCTCTGACAGGCAAAGATTCCCTGACCGGCGGACTGGGAAGCGATCTGTATGTTTTCGGCGCAGGCTATGGCGCTGCCGTTGTCACTAAAAGCGCGGACAATCATAATGACTATGTGCAGTTTACCGGTGCAGGACTGGATATCAGCACCCTCATTGCGACCAGGGGAACCTCGACGGCCGGCAACGATCTCATCATCACAGGATCGCATGGCGACAGCCTGACTCTGCAAGGCTATTTCCAAGGCGATGACTATCAGGAAACCTTCATTGACGATGCCGGTCATGTATTTGCCCTGCAGCAAAACGGATCGCTCAATGAATATACGTTTGTTGCGATTGAATCCAATGATCCCGTTCCTTCCGCGCTCACCGGACAACTCTTCAACGGTACGGACGGCGATGATACGCACACCGGCAGCGACTACGCCGATACCCTATACGGCGGCGCAGGTCATGACCTGCTGATGGGCGGAAAGGGCGCTGATCTCATGGTAGGCGGCGGCTATGATATTGATGAAGAGCCAATTGCGGCTTGGGGTTATGATACGCTTTTTGGCGGTGCGGGCGCCGATACCTATGTATTTACACCGGGTCAAGGAAACTATCTGGTCATCGGCGGCGACAACCAGAACAGTCAGGACAAACTGGTTGTCGAAACTCCGGCCGATCCGCTGGGGATGCTGAGCGATTTGGCAAATGGCGGCGGGCTGTCAATGGAACAGGATGGCGACGATCTCCTGATGACCTTTGGCAATTACGGCAGCGTAACCCTGCAGGATTACTACCACAACGATGAAGCCGGGTACAGGATCAGCACCTTTGAAACTTCGATGTTCGGCGGTACGTTGACCTTCAGCGGCTTCCAGGCGATGAAAACCGGCGATGATACGTTTGCCGGCACGGACGGCTCCGATTTGGTGTTCGGCTTGGGCGGCAATGACAATCTTGCCGGCGGCGGAGACCAGGATGTGCTGTACGGCGGCAGCGGAAACGACATTCTTGACGGCGGCACGAAAAATGATATCCTGTTTGGCGGCAGCGGCAACGACTCCATCATCGGAGGAGCCGGCGGCGATATTATTGCCGGCGGAGACGGATTTGACATCTTAAATGGCGGATCCGGGAATGATGTATACCTGTTCGGTTCTTCCTGGGGCAGCGACCTGATCGAAGAGGATGGCGACGGAACCAGGGATTGGATCGCCTTCATCACCGGTCAGGACAACTCAGGCTTCAATATCGCGGTTGACGGAGCGAACGCGACGATTTCCTATAACGGCTCCACGCTGGATCTGCAGAACTACAGCGATTTCAGCTTCCTGTTCGGTTCCAGTTCCTACACGTTCACCATCGAACTGGACGAAGGATCGACCACGCAGGGCCATTTCAAACAAGGCGTTACACAGTATGGGATCGGCAATATTTTCGGTTCCCTCGTATAAACGGGCCTACGGGTTTGGTGCAACAAATGAACAGGGACAGCGGTTTTTTCGCCGTCCCTGTTTCAGCATATCTATGATGGAATGATAGCGAGGAATTTTTATGGCAGCCATAATCAACGGCACAGCTTGGGCCGACACATTAGCGGGATCAGTAGAAAACGACACTCTTTACGGGAATGACGGGGCCGACTGGATACTGGGCGGATCCGGCAATGATGCGTTGTACGGCGAAGCCGGCCGGGACACCCTCGACGGCGGAACCGGCGGGGATTCGCTGTTTGGCGGTACCGGCGACGATGCATTACTCTATGATCCGGCTGATCTAATCCTCCGGGGCAATGACGGCGCGGACTTGTTGTATGCCGCTCCATTGATATCCTCTGCGACGATCAGTCTGGCAAACTTTTCCGATATTGAAAATCTTGTCGCTGCCGGATCTGACGTCACGCTGACCGGCAATGCGGCGGACAACATACTCGTCGGGCAAGGTCCGGGCAGCAGCATTGACGGCGCATCCGGGAACGACCTTCTGTGTGCCGCCGGCAGTACAGGCACTTTGAACGGCGGTCTCGGCAATGACATCCTCGTGTATAACCCGCAGCACAACCCGGCGAACGTTCTGGGCGGAGCCGGCCAAGACAAGCTGGATGCCAGCCGGACCGAAACTGGCGTGGCAATTGCGCTGGCGGACTATACGCACAATGATATTGAAATCGTGATTGGCGGCTATGGCGCCGATACGCTGAGCGGCAATGCGCTGGCCAATACGCTTCTGGGCGGCGCGGAGAATGACAAAATCGATGGGTTGGGCGGCAAAGATAGTCTTTATGGCGGCAGCGGCAATGACACACTCATGTACTACACTGGGCTGGCGTATGCGAATGGCGGCTCCGGCAATGACCTGCTGACGGCACAAGCGGCGCCGGCGGGAGTGCTGGTCAATTTGACGGCAGGAACCATGTACAGCGGAATAGAAATGGTCGTCGGCAGTGCTTTTAACGACACACTGACCGGCTCGGCCGACGGCAATGACACTCTTGACGGCAGCGGCGGCAATGATCTGCTGGTTTCCAGCGCCGGGGCCGAGACGTTCCGCATTGGAACACAGCCCGGCAACGATACCTTGCGCGGCATTGACGGCAATGACTGGATCTCCTTTGGCGAAGGCTGGACCAGCGATAATTTATACGCCTATAAGACAGCGGGAAATGAATTAGTGATCATCTGCAGCGATTCACAGGATGTAGTGACGATCGAAGACTATGATTTTTCCGGGGGAGTTTCTCCGCATTTTATACAGGCGGACGGCACGGAGATCTTGCCCGCGGAAATTGCGCCCGGTTACTATTCTTTTGGCGGGCTCGACCATAATTTTGCCACGATCAATGCAGACAACATCTCTGCTGCCAACGACAGCGGCGTTCTGCTCCATGGTTTGGCCGGCAATGATACCATTACCGGCGGGGCAGGCAACGACACCTTGTACGGTGATTACGGCAATGACTCGTTGATGGGCGGCCGTACGAACGACTCCGCACAGGGCAACAACCTGCTGTACGGCGGGGCGGGGGCGGATACGTTAATTGCCGGCAGCGGCAGCGATACGCTGTACGGCGATACCGGCCAAGACGACTACACGCTTTGGAATGGCTGCGGCGAAGCGATCATCGCCAGCAGCGCAGCCAACAACCAGGACCGGCTGGTGATTCAGGAAAGCGAACGGTCGTTTATGGGGATTACATTCAATAATTTCTTTATCAATACAACCGACGATCAAGGGGATCACTGTCCGGAAGCGCTGATGGCGGGCAATGACCTGTGGCTGGATTTCTCCATATACGGCACGGTCGTCTTGAACAATTACGCGGCCGGCTCCGGCTATCAACTGAATTCGGTCGAAATCCATAATGACGTGGGCGGCGGATTTTCCTTCGAAGGAGTGCTGGGGATCGGCAGCGCGGCGAATGATTCCATACAGTTGGCCGATGAAACGGATCACCTGTATTTCGGAATGGACGGCGATGATTCCATTGTCGGCGGCAATCGGCAGAATTATTTGGTCGGCGGAACAGGCAACGACACGCTGAGCAGTATAGCCAACAGTAAACGCAATATCTTATTAGGCGGCGATGGCAATGATTCTCTGGTCGGCGCTTCTTCCATCGGTGCGTTCGATATTTTGGTCGGCGGTGACGGGAGCGATACCCTGGCCGGCGGCGCCAGCGGCTATGATGTCTATCGTTTTGCCAGCGGCTGGGGGCAGGATGTGATCGTAGACACAGTCAGCACGACAATCAACAATTGCATCGACTTTACCGATTTGAAACTGTCCGATATCGCGGTCGTGACCAGCGGCACCACCATGACGATTACCTACGGCGACGATGTGCTGCAAATCACCGGCGGTTATGAAAATTACGCCTTCCGCTTCGGCATCGCCGAAAATGGGTTTAACAAGTACATTTATTCGAACGGAACCTTTAACGGAATGTAAGATTGAAGAGAAGCAAGGGGACGTTCTTTTTGCTTCTCCTTTTCCCGTGCTTCATTCAGAGAAAAAAAGCAGCAGTCATGCTTCACTTTTGGAGAAGCAAGGGGACGTTCTTTTTGCTTCGCTGTTTCCCGTGTTTCATTCAGAATAAAAAAAGCAGCAGTTATGCTTCACTTTTGTGTCGCATGGCTGCTGCTTTTCTTATCCGTACTAGGAGACCGTTGCAAAAGTCCATTGCAGCTGGAGCATTTTCAACTAGTCTCCTGTTTTTTTTGGAAGTTTGCGCTTTTATAACAGACTTCTAGAAACGATAACTAAGAGAAGCAAGGGGACGTTCTTTTTGCTTCGTTTTCTCACGTGTTTCATTCAGAATAAAAAAAGCAGCAGTCATGCTTCACTTTTGTGTCGCATGGCTGCTGCTTTTCTTATGATTAGAAACGATAACTTGCCGCAAAGAATGGTCCGCTCAGTTTGGCATCCAGTTTATCGCCGTTGCTTTTTTCCGCTTTCACCTTTAACAACCGGTAGCCTGCTGTCAGGCTGACGTCGTGTTTTTTGTCCAGGTACGTCCGGAGTCCGGCTTCGCCGTCATAAAAATAGCCTCGGCTGCCGGCATAGGCGCCCGACAAACCGGCGAAACCTTGAAGCTTGCCGGTCAATCCGGTTTCAACCGTAAAGCCGACTGTTGGGAAATTCAGGTTGAAATCTTTGGTGAACCGCAGTGATCCGTCGAGTTGGGTGGAATCCGCATTGACGCGAACGTTGCGCAGGCCGAGAATCAAGCCATAGCGCTTATCGGGGGTAAGTTCATTATCGAAATAGCGAACATAGGCCGCCTGAAAGTTTTTGATTGACACTTCCGTATGGAACGTTCCGGCGGTCAAATCCCAGCCATTGATCCGCATGTTGGGGACGGCCGTTCCGGATACTTCGGAAGAAAAATAATTGAGCTGCACTTTATGGGTATGATCAATATGCCAATCCAACTGAAAGTCGCCGATATTCTCGTCTTGGATGCCGAGCGCATCCTTGGCGTCAACCATGTCGACGCTCGCAGAGCCGACCACAGCCGGGCCGGATTGTGCATCGATGGATGACAGCCAATAGCGATAACTAAAATCGACATCGCCGTTGGCAAAAGAAAGGCTGCTGCCGCAAAGCAGCATTGCCGCTGACAAAAGCATAATGAAACAGGATCGCATTAATGGATTCATTTTGTATACCCTCCCAATTTCCAGTAGAAACATCTAGTTTTTTCCGTGTAAACCAAGACTTCTTTATGATAACGCATCATTCCGGGAAATACAAGACAGTAAAATTTTCCTGGATGGCAGCGCAGGATCAGCTGGGAAGCAGGAAATCAGCGAGATTAAGCGAATTTCAATTCGGAGATAACAAAAGGAGACCGTGTTCAATCGTGAAAACAACGCTTCTCATCACCGGCGGGGCCGGTTTTATCGGCAGCAACTTTATCCGGCTTGCTCTGCAGCAGACGGAATTTCATATTTTGAATCTCGACAAGCTTACCTACGCCGGTAACTTGGATTCCCTGCAAAGCGTTGAACAGCATCCGCGCTACCGCTTAGTGCAGGGCGACATTTGTGATCAGGCGCTCGTCGAAAAACTGATGGCGGAAGCTCAACCCTCCGCCATCGTCCATTTTGCGGCCGAATCCCATGTCGACCGCTCGATCGACGGCCCGGCAGCCTTCATCCGGACCAACATCAATGGGACCTTTTCCTTATTAGAGGCAGTTCGCAGCTGGCGGCGGTCATTGCCGGAAGCAAAACAGGCGGCCTTTCGTTTTCTGCACGTCTCCACGGATGAAGTCTACGGCTCGCTCGGCGAAACTGGCTATTTCAGCGAAGAAACGCCCTATGCCCCGAATTCGCCTTACTCGGCCTCCAAAGCCGCGTCCGACCATCTCGTGCGGGCGTATTACCACACCTACGGCCTGCCGGTTCTCATGACCAACTGCTCGAACAATTACGGCCCGTACCAATTCCCGGAAAAACTGATCCCGCTGATGATCCTCAACGCCCTCGAAGGCAAGCCCCTGCCCGTCTATGGAACCGGCCGCAATATCCGCGACTGGCTGTACGTCGAAGACCATTGCCGGGCCATCCTCACCGTCCTCACCAACGGGGCGCCGGGTGAAAAATACAACATCGGCGGCCACAATGAAAAAACCAACCTGGACATCGTGCACGCCCTATGCGCCATCCTCGATGCCAAACAACCACGGCCGGACGGCAAATCCTACAAAGAACAGATCACCTTCGTCAAAGACCGCCCCGGCCATGACCTGCGCTATGCCATTGACGCTGCAAAAATCGAGCGCGAACTCGGCTGGACGCCGGCCGAAACCTTCGAGACCGGCATGATCAAGACCGTCGACTGGTATCTGCAGAATAGAGAATGGAGCCAGAGAATCATAGGAGGATAACCACATATGACAGTGCAAAAAGGCATCATTCTGGCCGGCGGATCCGGCAGCAGGCTCTACCCAATCACACGCGCCGCCAGCAAACAGCTGATGGCCATTTACGACAAGCCGATGATCTACTATCCGCTGGCCACCCTCATGCTGGCCGGGATCAAAGACATACTGGTCATTAACAATCCCCATGAACAAGAATGCTTCCGCAACCTCCTGGGAGACGGCAGCGACTGGGGACTGAACATTTCCTACGCCATCCAGCCCAGTCCCGACGGATTGGCCCAGGCCTTCCTGATCGGAGAAGACTTTATCAACGGCGATCCCTGCGCCCTTGTCCTCGGCGACAATATCTTCTACGGCTACGGCTTCAGCCAGAAACTGCAGGAAGCGGCCCGGCAGGCAAGCGGCGCGACAGTCTTCGCCTATCGGGTGAAAGATCCGGAACGCTACGGCGTCATCGAATTTGATTCTGCGGGCAAAGCCGTCAGCATCGAAGAAAAACCGGACAAGCCCAAATCCCACTACGCCGTCACCGGGCTCTATTTTTACGACCGGCAGGTCGTCGAACTGGCCAAATCATTGCGGCCGTCAGCGCGCGGCGAACTTGAAATCACCGACCTCAACCGTCTCTACATGGAACAAAACGCCTTGCGCGTCGAGACCCTCGGCCGGGGCTACGCCTGGCTCGATACCGGAACCCATGACTCGCTGCTGCAAGCCGCCAACTACATTGCCACCATTCAGGAACGGCAAGGGCTGATGGTCGCCTGCCCCGAAGAAATCGCCTTCCGCATGGGCTATATTTCCCGGGAAAAGTTGTGGCAGTTAGGCGATGAAATGAAGAAAAACGGCTATGGACGCTACCTGCTGCGGTTGGCCGAAGAAATATAAGGGGGACTCTAATGAACGTCATAGAAACCACGCTGCCCGGCGTGTTGATCCTTGAGCCGGCTGTTTTTGGCGACGCCAGAGGCTATTTTTTGGAAACCTGGCAGCAAAGCCGCTACGAAGCACTGGGAATTACGGGACAATTTCTCCAGGACAATCTGTCCTTTTCCACCCGCGGCGTACTCAGGGGCCTGCATTATCAGCACCCGCACGAGCAAGGAAAACTAGTTTCCGTAGTCCATGGCGAAGCCTTTGACGCAGCCGTCGATATCCGGCGCGGTTCGCCGACCTTCGGACAGTGGACCGGCGTCATATTGTCCGGCGAAAATCATCGGCAATTCTGGGTTCCGCCCGGCTTCGCCCACGGTTTTTGCGTGCTGAGCGAAACCGTCTACTTTACCTATAAATGCACTGACATCTATAGCCCGGCGTCCGAAGGCGGCATTGCCTGGGATGATCCGGATATCGGCATTGACTGGCCGCTGAAGGAAGTCAGGTTGTCGGCCAAGGATCAAAAAAATATTCGTTTAAAAGACGTTCCGACGGAACGATTGCCGCTTTATGCCGGCGAAGAAGGGAAATGATCAGATGAAAATACTCGTAACCGGCGCCAAGGGACAGCTTGGCAAAGAAATCGCCCGCCAAGCGCATGCGCACACATTGACGCTGACCGACCTGGATGAACTGGATATCACGGACCACCGGGCCGTGACCGAATTTTTCCGCACCGCGCGGCCGGATGTGGTCATCCATTGCGCAGCCTACACCAATGTGGATGGAGCGGAAAACGATCCGGACGGCGCGTTTCGGGTCAACGTGGTGGGAACGCAAAACATCGCCGCCGGCTGTTTGGAAACCGGAGCACGGATGGTGTATATCAGCACAGACTATGTCTTTGACGGCCAGTGCAACAGTCAGCACAGGGAGTTTGATATTGTGAACCCGCAAAACGTGTATGGGCTGACGAAATGGCAGGGGGAGCAAATTGTCCGCCACATCCTGGGTCGCCATTATATCGTGCGTACGGCCTGGCTGTACGGCGAAGGCAATAATTTTGTGCGGACGATGCTGCGCATGGCGGAGCAGGGAGGTCCGATTAACGTCGTGAATGACCAGATCGGCTCACCGACATCAACCGTTGAGCTGACCAAAGCGATCCTACGGCTGTTGGACAGCGATGCCTACGGGACGTATCACGCGACTTGCCAAGGTTATTGTTCCTGGTATGAATTCGCCTGCGAGATTTTTCGGCTGGCCGGCAAGGATGTGGATATCAGCCCGGTTACAACGCCGGCATTTCCCCGACCGGCCAAACGCCCGCCGCACTCCGTGCTGGACAACCATATGCTCCGCATGACGGTCGGTGATCCCATGGCTTCCTGGCAGGATGCCCTGAAGCAATACCTGAAGTGACCGTGGTCAAGGGGACGGTTCTTTTGACCGCTATCGCTTGACCTCCGCTTATGGTAATCTCAATCTTTGCACAATAGGCGGTCTGCATGATCATGCAATCGGTTATTGAGATTCGGCGAGAAAGGTGGACCATGATATGCTGCAAGACAAACCGGCCGGGAAAGTCGCTCTGATCACCGGGATTACCGGACAGGACGGCGCTTATCTGGCGGAATTTTTACTGAAAAAAGGCTACACGGTGCATGGCATCAAACGGCGCAGTTCTTCCTTCAATACGGATCGCATCGACCATCTGTACCGGGACCAGCATGAGGAAAACGTCAAGTTTTTCCTTCATTACGGTGATCTGACCGATGCCACGAACCTGATCCGCATCATTCAGGAAGTGCAGCCGGACGAAATCTATAACCTGGCGGCGCAAAGCCATGTCCAGGTTTCTTTTGATACACCCGAATATACGGCCAATTCCGATGCCCTTGGCACGCTGCGGCTATTGGAAGCCCTGCGCATTCTCGGCCTAACCGGAAAGACCCGCTTTTATCAGGCGTCAACCAGCGAATTGTTCGGCCAGGTGCAGGAAACTCCGCAAACGGAAACCACGCCGTTTTATCCGCGCAGTCCGTATGCCGCCGCCAAGCTGTATGCGTACTGGATCGTCGTCAATTACCGGGAAGCCTACGGCATGTATGCCTGCAACGGAATTCTGTTCAATCACGAATCACCGATTCGCGGTGAAACCTTCGTGACCCGCAAAATCACCCGGGCGGTTGCCCGGATCAAGCTGGGACTGCAGGACAAGCTGTATCTCGGCAATCTGAACTCCCAGCGGGACTGGGGATTTGCCGGCGATTATGTCAAAGCCATGTGGATGATGCTCCAGCAAGCGGAGCCGGACGATTTTGTCATTGCTACCGGGAAAACCCATTCCGTACGTGAATTCGTGCAAGCGGCGTTTCAAAACGTCGGCATTACCATCGAATGGCGCGGAACCGGGCGGGGGGAAGTCGGGATTGATGCTGCGACCGGTGCGGTACGCGTAGTGGTGGATCCGCGTTACTTCCGGCCGACGGAAGTAGAGTGTTTGCTCGGCGATGCGACCAAGGCCAGGGAAAAACTCGGCTGGACTCCGAAAGTCACGTTTGCAGAGCTTGCGGCAATGATGGTCGAGGAAGATGTGAAGCAGGCCGAACGGGACCTGCTGTGCCAAGGAAACGGGTTTCAGGTCAACAACCACTTTGAGTAAATTGTGGTTGGAGCTCGCGTCCCCTTGACCGCGAAGAAAACAAGGAAGTGAAAGCAGATGGATCAAACAGCGAAGATCTATGTGGCTGGGCACAGGGGCTTGGTCGGATCAGCACTGGTGCGCGCTCTTCAAGCGAAGGGCTTCGGTAATTTACTCTTACGAACCAGCCGTGAGCTGGATTTGACGCGTCAGTCGGCTGTGGAGCATTTTTTCCGGGCCGAGCGGCCGGACTATGTATTTTTAGCAGCGGCGCGGGTCGGCGGCATTTGGGCCAACAGCACCCAGCCGGCGGAATTTATCTATCAGAACCTGATGATCGAAGCCAACATCATTCAGGCGGCCAAGGAAACCGGTGTCCGAAAGCTGCTGTTTCTCGGCAGTTCCTGCATTTATCCCAAGCTGGCGCCGCAGCCGCTCAAAGAAGAGTATCTGCTGACCGGACCATTGGAACCCACCAATCAGGCGTATGCGCTTGCCAAGATCGCCGGCATTGAACTGTGCCGTTCGTATAATCTCCAGTACGGTACCGATTTTATTTCCGTGATGCCGACCAACCTGTACGGGATCAACGACAACTTTGATTTAGAATCTTCGCACGTTCTACCGGCCCTGATCCGCAAATTTCATGAAGCGAAAATCAGCGGCAAGAAGCAGGTCGTTGTGTGGGGCACCGGCCAGCCGGTCCGCGAATTTTTGCATGTCGATGATCTGGCAGCGGCGTGCCTGTTTCTCATGGAGAATTACAGCGGCAGCGATATTGTCAATATCGGCTGCGGCGCAGGGCTTACGATTCGCGCGTTGGCCGAATTGGTCAAAGAAATCGTCGGCTTTGCCGGCGAGATCGTTTTTGATACCGGCAAACCTGACGGAACGCCGGTCAAACTGCTGGATATCAGCCGCCTGACCGGCATGGGCTGGAAACCGCGCATTTCGCTGCGGGACGGGATCACGGCGACATACCATTGGTGGGCCAAGGGGTAGCGAACAGGCAGGAGGAACCAGAATGACAAATATTGCCGAGCCGATTTACCGAGTGTTTCATTCGCAGATCGGTTCTTATTACCATGGCTTGCAGCAATCGCAGTGGCTGTCGGAAGCCGAACTGCAGGAGCTGCAAGTCCGGAAACTGGAAAAACTGCTGGCTCATGCCGCAGTGCAGGTGCCGTATTATGCCGAGAAAAATTTTCCTTCGGACCCAGACGGGACGATCCGGATTCTTGGTCGTCTTCCGCTCCTGCAGCGTGCTGATCTGCAAGCCGGCGGGGAAGCGCTGATCGCCCGTAATCTGAGCCGGCGCGAAATGTATACGCAAGTATCCGGCGGGACCACCGGCGAACCGGTGCGCTTTTTTATGGGCAATGCGCAGCGGGTGATCAGCCGGGCGTACGAAAAACGCAGCGACTACGAATGGACAGGCAATCTGCCCTGGAGTACGCGAAAAGCAATGCTATGGGGCCAGCCCGTACGCCAAAAGAAAAGTTCCGTTCTGCAAACCATCAGCGAGTGGACCCAGCGCCGCAAAAAATTCCATCTCTATCAGGCCAGTCCGACCGAAATGGCGCGACAAGCCCGAAGGCTGGCTGCCTACCGGCCCGGTCTGATCATGGGGTACTCGTCGATCCTCGGCGATATGGCCGAATGTATTTTGCAGCATGGGATTGTTGTACGGCCAGCGGCGGTTCTTGCGACGGCCGAGATGCTGTGGGAGGATACAAAAGCCGTCATTGAGCAGGCATTTCAGTGCCGGGTCTACAACCGCTATGCCTGCCGGGAATTTGGCGTCATCGCATCCGAATGCCCGGCAGGAAACCTGCATATCAACGCGGAACGGTTCATCGTCGAAATCGTCAAGGATGGGCAGCCGGCTGCCAAAGGAGATGTTGGCGACATCATTGTCACGGATCTGGATAATTTTGCCTTTCCGTTCATTCGCTACAAGCTTGGCGATATTGGCGCGCTGTCGCCAGAACCTTGCTCTTGCGGCCGGAAATTACCGGTTCTGGCCAAAGTGACCGGCCGATCCGGCGACTATATCATTGCGCCGGACAGAACCCGCTCCATGGTCACCATTTTAACCCGTGTTTTCATGAACCTGCCCAAACATACCGTCCGCCAGACGCAGCTTGTGCAAACCCGCCGCGATCATCTGGAAATCCATATCATTCCGGATGAAGGATACACCCCGGAATTTGAAGCGCACATCCGGCAGGGAATTTTGAACACGCTGAGGACAAGCGCCATCGGGCTTTCGTTTCACTATTGCGACTCGATTGCTCCCGCGCCATCGGGAAAACGGCGCTTCTTCGTATCAAAACTGTAATAACGGGGGGCAGGCAATGAATATTTTTGATTTGGTCAGGCAAAGTGAACAGCGTGATCCGGACCGGCTGGCGATTTTGGCGCCCGGAATGACTCCGTTGACGGTTCGGGAATTAAAAACGCAGGTGCTGGAGACTGCCGGCACATTGGCCGGATTGGGCATCCGCAGGGGCGATCGTGTGTCTCTGGTCATGCCGAACGGCCCGGAAATGGCGAGTGCGTTTCTGGCCGTGACTGCCGTTGCCGCCTGTGCTCCGCTGAACCCGGCCTATTCACTCGAGGAATTCAAATTTTATCTGACGGATCTGAACGCCAAAGCCGTCATTATCAAGGACGGACTGTCCACGCAAGCCATCCCGGCCGCACAGGCGCTGGGGCTGCCGATTCTTTGGCTGAGCGCGGACGAACAGGGAAAAGCCGGCGTTTTTTCCCTGCAGCATGACGGCACGCTGAAAGATGAGCCCATTGATTTTGCCCGTGCCGACGAGACCGCGCTGGTCTTGCATACCTCCGGCACGACCGGCCGGCCGAAAATCGTCCCAATCGCCCATAGCAACATCACGATTTCCGCGCAGAATATTGCCAAGAGCCTGGCGCTGACCGCGCAGGACCGTTGTCTGAACGTGATGCCGCTGTTCCATGTCCATGGGCTGATTGGCGCCGTCCTGTCCTCCTTGGCGGCCGGCAGCAGCGTCATCTGCACGCGGGGCTTTGACAGCACGCAGTTCTTTGGCTGGCTATCCGAGCTGTCGCCGACCTGGTACACGGCGGTACCAACCCTGCATCAGGCCGTTCTGGCACAGGGGAAAAAATGTGCGCCGAACACACTGCGGCACTCGCTGCGGTTTATCCGCTCATCGTCGTCGCCGCTATCGCCCGAAACGGCGAAAAACATCGAAGAACTTTTTTCCGTTCCGATTCTCGAGGCTTATGGAATGACGGAAGCCGCCCATCAGATGGCCGTCAATCCGTTGCCGCCCGGTCAGCGAAAAGCCGGCTCCGTAGGCAAAGCCGCAGGCTGCCGGATCCAAATCATGGGCGAAACAGGCCGATTTTTGGAACACGGACAAAACGGCGAAATCGTCATCCAGGGGGAAAACGTGATCAGCGGCTATGAAAATAACGCCAAGGCCAACCAGGACAGCTTCCGCGACGGCTGGTTCCGCACCGGCGACCAGGGCTGTCTGGATGCCGACGGCTATTTATTCATCAACGGCCGGACCAAAGAAATGATTAACCGCGGCGGCGAAAAAATCTTCCCGCGGGAGATTGACGAACTGTTATTGCGCCATCCCAAGGTTCAACAGGCAGCGGCTTTTGCCATGCCGCACCCGACGCTGGGCGAGGATCTGGCCGCTGCGGTCGTGCTGGAAGGCGAGGAAAAGATCAGCGAAAAAGAATTGCGGCAGTATGTCGCCGGGCAGGCGGCCTATTTCAAAGTGCCGGCCCGCATTTTGTTTGTGGAGCGCATTCCCCTTGGGCCAACCGGCAAAATTCAGCGGGTCGGCCTGGCGGAAAAATTGGGCCTCGGCATAGCAATCCCGCCGCAGGACAGTCTGCTTCAGCCGAATACGCCGCTCGAACAGATGATCCAGGCAGCCTGGGCGGAAGTGTTTGACCGGCAGCAAATCGGTCGGAACGACGACTTTTTTGCGCTGGGCGGAAACTCCATTCAGGCGATGCAAATCATTGCCCGGATCCGGGATTACAGCAAAGTGAATCTATTGTTTACCGAATTCTTCACTGCGCCAACGATCGCGGAGTTGGCCGAACTGGTGGAGAGTAAACTTTAAAGGATGTGAAGCAATGGACCAGCAGGACCGGCAAGTTTTATCGTTTGAGCAGGAGCGCGTCTGGTTCCTGGACCGGATGGATCCGGGCAATCCGGCTTACAACCGCCCCTGTGCGCTCAAACTGACCGGAAAGCTGGATGCGGATTGCCTGATGGCCGCTCTGCAGGCGATTTTCGACCGGCACGACAACCTTCGCGCCTGTTTTTCCAGCGAACACGGAGTACCGTATCAGACCATCCGTCCCAGCAGGCCGCTTGATGTTCGGATCGTCGACTGCGAAGCATCCCTGCAGCAGCAGATGCTGACGGAAATTCGCCGTTCGTTTGACCTGGCAAAGGACGTTTTAGTCCGGGCGCTGCTCATCCGCGTCACCGAAGAAGAAACGATCCTGTTGCTGACGTTCCACCATATCATTTTTGACGGCTGGTCTGTCGCCGTCCTGCACCGCGAATTGGCGAATATGTACGCAGCCTTTGCCCAAGGGGTTCCGCCCACACTGGCGCCGCTGCCGATCCAATATGCCGATTACGCCGCTCAACAGCGAAACAGGCTGACCGGTCCGGCACTCGAGGCAGGACTGCGGTACTGGCGTCAGCAGTTGTGCGAGCCGCTGCCGGTGCTGGAACTGCCGTTTGCCAACAACCGGCCCGCCGTGCAGACGTTCGCGGGCGGCAGTGTCCCTGCCACGCTCACCGGCGATTTGCTGCCGGCCATCAAGCAATTATGCCGGCAGGAGCGGCTCACTCCGTTCATGGTTTTTGTCGCGGCTTTGCAGGCCCTTCTTTACCGCTACACCGGACAAACCGACTGCATCCTTGGCTCCATGGCCTCGGGCCGCAATCAGCAGCCCACCGAGCCCCTGATCGGCCTGTTTGTCAATACGCTGGCGCTCAGAAGCAATCTGGCCGGCAATCCGACCTTTCGGGAACTGTTGCAGCAAGTGAAAAAAACGACGCTGGAGGCCTATAATCATCAGGAAATCCCTTTTGCCAAGCTCGTAGCCGAACTCAACCCGCAGCGGAGCATCAACCGCCAGCCTTTTTCCCAGATCATGATCAACATGCACAATATGCCGCACACGGAAGAGATGGCCCCCGGCCTGCGGATCGAAGAACTCGCCATCGACGACGGCCTGGCGCCGTTCGATATCACTTTGAAAATTACGGAGCGAAAAGGCGAATTCACCGGCGCTCTGATTTTTAATACGGACCTATTCGACCGGGAAGCGATTGCCCGCATGGCCGGCCACTTCACCACGCTGCTGGCAGCTGCCGCCGACACAAGCGACATGCCGATTGCCAACCTGCCGCTGCTCACCGAAGCCGAGCGGCAAACGCTGCTCGTTTCCTGGAGCGGCAGAATGGCCGAATACCCGCGCGAAAAATCGCTGGTCCAGCTCTTTGCAGAACAGGTGGAGCGAAACCCGGACGCGCCTGCCGTGCGATACAAGGACCGCCTCCTCAGTTACGGGGAGCTGAACCGGCGAGCCAACCAGCTGGCCCATTACCTGATTGGGCAGGGGGTAAGTCCCGGCACCAGGGTCGGGGTTTGCCTTGCGCGGTCGCCGGAGGTCATCATCAGTTTCTTCGCCATCCTCAAGGCGGGCGGAATCTATGTGCCGCTTGATCCGGCCTACCCAGCCGAGCGGTTGTCTTTTATGGCCGAAGCCTCGGACCTGTCGCTGTTTATTACCGACGAGGCCCAGGAAAAGCGGATCCGGACCGGAAAAATCAGCAGCATCTTCCTTGATCGGCTGGAGGCGGAGCTAACCGGCCAGGGTCAGGAAAATCCAGCCTTGCAGACGGCAGCGGACCAGGTCGCCTACATCATGTTTACCTCCGGCTCGACCGGCCAGCCCAAGGCGGTCCCGGTCACCCACCGGGGAGTTGCCCGCCTGGTGAAAAATCCGGACTTTGATTTTCTCAAGCCGGATCAGGTTTTCCTGCAACTGTCCGCCGTGGCCTTCGATTTTTCCACCTTCGAAATCTACGGCGCGCTGCTCAACGGAGCGCAGTTGGCAATGATTGACGCCGACCTGCCGTCGCTGGAGCAAATCGGCGAGACGATTCGCCGTCACCAGGTCACGACCATCTGCGCGGGACCGGAGCTGCTGACCCTGTTTGTCAAGACACGCATCAGAGACCTTTTCGGCGTGCAGCAGGTCTTATCCGGCGGCGATGTGCTGCCGCCCGCGCTGGTAAACGGCCTTCAGCAAGCCGGCTGCCGGGTGCTGAACATTTATGGACCGACTGAAAACACGGTCTGTACAACCATGTTCGAGGCGCCAGCGGGGTGGCCGGCGGAGGCAGTCGTCCCCATCGGCCGCCCGATCGCCAATGATTTCGTCGCTATTTTGGATCAGCAGGCACAGCCGGTACCGATCGGCATTCCCGGCGAACTCTATGTCACCGGCGATGGACTGACGAGCGGCTATGCCAACAATCCGGAGCTGACGGCGGAAAAATTCATCGCCAATCCGTTCCCGGAAACGCCGCACGACCGGCTCTACAAAACCGGCGACATTGTCAAGTGGCTGCCGGACAGCACGATTGCCTTCCTGGGCCGGCGCGACAATCAGGTGAAAGTGCGCGGCTGCCGCATCGAACTGGGCGAAATCGAAACCGTCCTAGGCGGCCACCCGGCTGTGAACCAAGTGCATGTCGCTGTGCGCAAGGGCGGCAGTGAGGAAAAAACCGTCGTCGCCTACGTCGTCGCCAAAGAATCCCGCACCGTCGATCCCGCGCAATTGCGCGACTACCTGCGGACAAAACTGCCGGACTACATGCTCCCGGCCGCCTTTGTCTTTCTGGCCCAGATGCCGCTCACCCCGGTGGGGAAAATCGACCAGGCTGCCTTGCCGGCGCCGCAGTTCCTGGCTCAAGACAATGCCCGGCAGGTGCTGGGGCCCCGCAATGAACAGGAACGCACCATGGCCGAACTGTGGGAACGGATCTTGGACCGCCGGCCGATTGGCATCCAGGACGGCTTTTTCGATCTGGGCGGCCACTCGCTGTTGGGGATGCGCCTGATGGCGGATATCGAGAAAACCTTCGGCGAACGGTTGCCGGTGTCGCTTTTATTTACGGCGGATACCATTGAAAAATTATGCCGCCAGTTGTTCATCACCAAAGAAACTTTTTCGTCGCGGCTTGTCCCGATCCAGGTAAAGGGCGCAAACCCGCCGCTGTTTTGCGTGCACGCCATCGATGGCGAGGTCATTTCCTACCGGAACTTGGCCATGTATTTGGGCGAAGAACAGCCCCTGTACGGGCTTGTCTATGACTTTCAGTCCGTGGATCCGGCGGAAGATCTGGACATTGACAGCCTGGCTGCGCGTTATATCCGGGAAATTCAGAAGGTGCAGCCGAACGGACCGTACTATCTGATAGGGTATTCGCTGGGCGGCATGATTGCCTATGAAATGGCGCAGCAGCTGCGGCAGGCCGGCTATGCAGTCGATTTTCTCGCGTTAATTGACACGGCCAATCCCGAGCGGCACAAGCAGGGAACAACGCCGACCACGGTTAAATTGGCGCATCGGATCGGCAAATTTTGGGCGAAATCCGTGCAAGACCGCAAAACCTATCTGATCGGCAAGCTCCGCAAAGCCTGGTCCTTCATCGGGCCGGAGAGAAATGCCACGCTGCGGATCAGAAAAATAAAAAAAGAGCTTAAAAAAGCGCATCGTCAATACATTCCGGCGCCGTATCCGGGCAGGCTGACGCTGTTTCGGGCACTGGACCGGGAGAAAAACGCATTATCCCAGGATCGCACCATGGGTTGGGAAGGGCTGATCGCCGGCGGGATCACCGTCTGTGAGAGTCCCAGTACCCATGGCGAAATGATTAATCGAAAAAATATCGGGCATTTGGCGGACAACCTGATCGAGTGCCTGAAGGAAGCGCGGCAGAAGCATGATTAACCATCTGAAACCAATTTTGCTGGCCGTCGGCCTGCACCTCTGGCGAACGGACTTTTCCCTGCCGGTTTGGCAGTGGCAAGAGGCTTGGGGAATGCTGAGCAGTGATGAAAAAAAACGGGCCGATGGCTATGTTTTTCCGCAGGACCGGGAACGCTTTATTCTGCGCCGCGGCTTGCTGCGGATGCTGATCAGCTTTTATACCGGACTGGAACCGGCGCAAGTCCGGTTGGGCATCAACCGGTACGGCAAACCGTTCCTCGAGAACCCGCGCCCCAACCAGCCGCTTTATTTTAACTTGTCGCACAGCGGCAATCTGGCCGCGTATCTTTTTTCCAGGGTTGGGGAGACAGGCGTGGATATTGAAAAGATCGACCCGGCGTACCCCTGGGAGACGGTGAGCAAGCATTTTTGTTCACCGGAAGAACAGGAGCAGATCCTGTCCTTGCCGAAAAACGAGCGGCAGCGGGCTTTTTTTGCGCTGTGGACCTGCAAAGAAGCCTATGTGAAAGCGACCGGGCAGGGGCTGTCCGCGCTGCAAGACACGCTGCCGGGCCGGCGGATGGGTTCGCTTGAGTGGCAGATCACTCCGTTGGAGTTGGGAGAGGGATATGTGGGCCACGCGACGGTCACTCACGACCGTAGTAAATAGCTAATGACCAGAACACATCGAAGGAGGAATTGATTTTGTGCGGCATTGCAGGGACGATGATTTTTGCCAATACTGCCCACCGGGTTGAAGAAGCGCTGCTTTGCCGCATGCGGGACAGTCTCGCACACCGCGGCCCGGATGGCGCCGGTACGTGGATCGCCGGCGACGGCAAGGTAGGGCTGGGACACCGCCGCCTGTCCATTATTGACGTCAGTTCCGCCGCCGCCCAGCCGATGAGCAACGAAGACGGGACCATCTGGCTGACGTATAACGGCGAGATTTACAATCACGCGGAAATTCGCTCTGAACTTCAGCGGCTCGGCGGACACCGCTGGAAGACGGATCACTCCGATACGGAAGTCCTCCTTCATGCTTTCGAAGAATGGGGCATTGACTGCGTGCATAAATTGCGCGGCATGTTCGCCTTTGCGCTCTGGGATGCCGCGAAACGCCAATTGTGGCTGGTCAGAGACCGCATCGGCATCAAACCGCTGTATTACAGCGTGCATAACGGGCGGATTTCGTTTGCATCGGAGATCAAGGCGCTGTTGGCGGATCCGCTGCAAAAAAGAGCCGTGAACGAAAAATCCCTGTTCCACTATCTGTCTTTTGCCTCCGCGCCGGCGCCGGAAACGTTTTTCGCCGGGATTGCCAAAGTCCCGCCGGCCACCTGGCTGCGCATTACGGAGGACGGGCAGATCCAAGAGCAGCGTTACTGGGATGTCTGGGATCACACGACGGCGCTCACGGGCGCATCCGACGCGGAAATCGCCGAACTGCTGACCCAAGAACTGCGAACGCTTACCGCGCTGCACCAAATCAGCGACGTTGAGATGGGGGTCTTTCTTTCGGGCGGCCTGGATTCCAATTTTGTCACGGCACTGTGCGCGGAAAACCAGGAGCTGCCGGTCAAAACCTTTACGATCGGCTATACCGGCAAAAACGCGAGCTATGCCAATGAGACGGTCTTTGCGGCCCAAATGGCACAGCATGTCGGTGCCGCATACCATGAATGCATGGTGAACCCGGACGATGGCGCTGCAATGGCCGCCGAACTGGCCAAGTCCTACGATGAACCGATCGGGACGCCGGTGAGTCTGGCTTCGTATTTTTTGGCGAAATGCGCCCGCGACAACGGGGTCGTTTCCTGCCAAATCGGCGAGGGCTCGGATGAGCTCTTTTGGGGCTACCCCTGGCACCAAAAAGCGCTGCAGCTGCAAAAACGCTACGACGGGGCGCTGATGACCGGCGGTGTGAAGCGCGCGGCGATGCAGGCGCTGGCGCTCTTGGGCCGGAAGCACACCTCCAGCTATGCGTATCTTGAGCGGTCCGCCAACGGACAGCCGGTTTTTTGGGGCGGTGCAGAGGTTTTCACCGAGAAAAAGAAAAAAGCCCTGCTGTCGGCAAGGCTGGCGGGACAATTTGCGGCGTATTCTTCATGGGATGTCATCGAGCCGGTGTACAGGCGCTTTCAGGCCAAAGCCTGGCAACCCTCGCCGCAGCAATGGATTTCGTATCTCGATGTGAGCGTTCGCATTCCGGAGGTGTTTTTGCTGCGCATCGACAAGATGAGCATGGCCGTTGGACTGGAATGCCGGGTGCCTTTTCTCGATCACAAGCTGGTCGAGCTGGCCTTCAGCATCCCGGAAGAAGTGAAAACCCGCAACAACGTCACAAAATTTATCCTGAAAAAAGCGGCCAAAGGCTTCATGCCGGATTCGCTGATCCATCGCAAGAAGCAGGGGCTGTGGGTGCCGATCCAGGACTGGTACCGCAGCCGGCTGGGCGGGATGATCCGCAGCGAACTGCGCGGGTTCTGCCGGGAAGCGGACTTCTTCAGCGCAACCGAAGTGCAGCGCCTCATCGATCAGGGGCAAGCGGTGCAGCTGTGGTACCTCTACGCCTTCTACCTCTGGTGGAAAGAGTATATCGCTTAAAACGCGAACAGGTCGCGGATTTCGGTTTCGTTCATTTTCGACAGGAAGTGTTCGCCGGGCTGGATGAGCGTATCGATCAGCTCTTTTTTCTTTTGCTGGAGGAGGTAGATTTTCTCTTCGATGGTGCCTTTGGTGATCAGCTTGTACACCTGGACGGCGTTTTTCTGGCCGATCCGGTACGCGCGATCGGTCGCCTGGTCTTCGACCGCCGGGTTCCACCACGGGTCATAATGAATGACGACGTCCGCGCCGGTCAGGTTCAGGCCGGTACCGCCGGCTTTCAGGGAAATCAGGAACACATCCTTTTCGCCGCCGTTGAACGCGTGCACCAAGCGGATGCGCTCTTCGGCCTTGGTCGATCCGTCCAGATAATGATACGGCACCTGCAGCGCGGTCAATTCCCGCCGGATCAGATCGAGCATGCCGGTAAACTGCGAGAACAGCAAAATCCGGTGCTTCCCGCTGAGCGCGTCGCTCACCAGCTCCGTCAGCATGTTCAGTTTGCCGCTCCCACCGTGATAGTTCTCAATGAACAGCGCCGGATGGCAGCAGAGCTGCCGCAGCCGGGTCAGCAGCGCCAATATTTTGATCTGGCTTTTTTCAAACCCGTTGGCCTGGACCTCCTGCTCAAACTCCGCCCGGGCGCGCTGCATCCAGGCGGCATACAGCTTGGCCTGCGCCGCCGTCATCTCATTGATCATCTTGATTTCCGTTTTTTCCGGCAGTTCCTTGAGAACTGCTTTTTTCATGCGCCGCAGAATAAACGGCCGGATGTGCCGGTTCAATTCCTGCAGCGCTTTTTCATCCCCGTTTTTGACAATCGGCAGTTCGAACTGGCTGGTGAACGCCTTATGGGTCCGCAGGTACCCGGGCATGAGAAAATCAAAAATCGACCACAGCTCGGTCAGCGTATTTTCAATCGGCGTGCCGGTGAGGGCAAAATAGCACTTCGCCTTCAGCCGCTTGACCGCCTTGGCGCTTAAGGTGTTGGCGTTTTTCACGTGCTGCGCCTCATCGATGAAACAATACTTGAACTGCAGATCTTCATACAGCGCGATGTCCCGCTTGATCAGCGCGTAGGACGTCACGACCAGGTCGGCATTGTCGATCTCCTGCATCTGGCTGAACCGCGCGTTTTGCAGGCCGGAAACGACCACCACCTTCAGATCGGGCGCGAATTTGGCCACCTCGTCCTGCCAGTTGTAGACCAGCGAGGTCGGCGCAATGACAATCGACGGCTCCGGCAGCGCCCCCTTTTCCGACAGGAGGAACGTCAGAACCTGCAGCGTTTTGCCCAAGCCCATATCGTCCGCCAGAATGCCCCCCAAGCCATAACCGGCCAGGGACTTCAGCCACTTGTAGCCCGTCTTCTGGTAGTCGCGGAGCTTGCCCTGGATCCCTGCGGGCACAGCATACTCGACATCATGCGGCTCGCGGATATCCTGCACCATCCGTTTGAAGGCGCCGTTGCGCTCCAGGGAAAAACCCCCGCTCTCGCGCGCCAGGCTATCCAGATACAAGGCCCGGTACTTCGGCAGCGTAATTTGCTGTTTTTCCATATCCGCCGGCTTAAAGCCGAGTTGTTCGATCAGCGCGGCAGCGGTTTGAAATTCAGAAGAATCCAGGGAAATAAACGTCCCGTCGCGCAGCCGGTGATAGCGTTTTTTCAACTTGTAGGAAGCCAGCAAATCCAGCAGTTCCTTGGTGGAAGCTCCCTCATAGTGCAGGGAAAAATCCAGCATGTCCCGTTCGGTATCCAGCCGCACCCCGGCGCTGATTTTGGCCGGCTGCTGGATCCGGCCGGTCTTCAATTCGTCCGAATAATAGACCTCGGCGATTTCCTGCACCTCCGGCAGCGTTTGCTCGAGGAACAGGTACGTCGCTTCCTCGTTGGCCTGCGTCAGCTTGTCGGCAAACTGGCTAAAATCATGGTGGCGAAACAGCGCCATGAGCTGATTTTCCTCACCGGTCGCCCGCAGCAGCCATTTTCCCTGCAACACGGGATCGTCAACCGGCGCGCTGTGCAGGGGATCCACCACGACCGAACCGTAGTGAAACTCGATGCGGGCGCTGATGCCGTCACCAAACTTATCCAGATACACGCGCCTTTCCAGCGGCTCCTTATGAAAACGGTCGTAAACGGCCGGCTCCACCTCAATCGCGGCGATGCTTTCCAGTGCGGGCAGCGTTCCGGAAACGAAATCGGACACGGCCGTATCGGGAATCGCCAGCGCGGAGTCTTTGCCGGGGACAAAACAATTCAGCAGCGGTTTGATGTACCCTGCGAACTCGGCGTCCGTATGATAAATGGCGCCATGATGGAAAAGATAGCGGAATTCCAGATCCAACCCGTGCCAGTGTTCGGGCGGCGTCTTGAGGGAGCACCGCAATCCGCCGGTTACGGCCTGCACATCCAGACCAAGCGGCGGGCGCCCTTCTGTGATCGTCAGGTCTTCGTATCGGCAGCCTTTGATTTGCGCCGCAAAGGAATGTCCGGCCATCAGGGCAAAAAACTGCAGCAGATTCGAATTCGTCAGCCGCAGGCGGCGCGGCTCGGCGAACACCCGGCTGGAAACAGAGGTAAGCTCCCAATCGGACCGCTGCTGCTCGTCCAGATAAATTTGCTTCAGCATAGCCAGCAAGGCGGCAGCCGGCGCATCGAACGTCATCGCGTGCGGCTGGAGCGTAAAATTTTTGCCGAAGACGACGTCCTGCCCGCTCTGCAAAGCGGCAAGCAGCTGGGGAATATCCTTGACCACGTACATGCGGTCGGTACCGATGGTCAACTCCAGGCAGTGCTCCTTGCGATAGCCGTGCTCAGAAAAAACATAGGTCGGCTGGAGGTGGGCCACGGTTTTTGGAGCCGCTTCAGGGGCAGCGCTGGCTTTCTGTTGAAAGAAAGTCAATAAATTTTGCGCTTCATGGGTAAGGGGCAAGGGGGAAGACGGCTCTTTTTTCGGAGGTTCTTTGCCGTTCAGCAGGGAAAGGGCCGGCAGCGGGTTGCCAATTCGCGTCATCGGCGCAGGCAACGGGCGGAAATAATGGTGCCAGTTGTTTTGAATGGCCTTCAAAACGGCGACGATGTGCTTGCAGGCGCCTTCATAGTTATAATAGGCCGGGCAGGTGCAGGAATAATGTAGAAGCTCGTGATTTTCATCGAAATCAATGGTAATGTCGTACCATTTGCTGCCTTTTACCCGGGCTTCAAACCAACGACCAGTAGGAAAAAAGCGCAGTTTCTTCACGTCGCCTGCGCGGTAGCATGCCAAGCCTTTGGAGTAGGAAGTGGTTAAGGCCGCTTCCGACTTTATTTTTTGTTCTATCAACATCGTTCTTGCTCGATTCCTTTCTATAACGATCATGACCGGATCATATCCAACGCTTCGCCGCTAATCGCTTAACCTCGGCTTATGGCAATCAACTGATTATCATCTTGGTCCGGTCCTTATTTCAGCGGTCAAGGGGACGGTTCTGATGACCAAAGCGGCTGCGCCTGGTCATCAGAACCGTCCCCTTGACCGCCCTGTCGTCCGTCTGCTTGACCGGAACTTATCGTATCTTATTTTGCCGAAGCATTTGCCTGCTCTGCGACTTCGACTTCCAGCGGCGAAAGCGGGACGATGGTTGTGGGGCAAACCGCCGCATTGACGATGCCGTAGCTGACGCTGCCCAGCACTCCGCCGACAATCGGGTTCATGCCGCGCGATCCCATCACGATCATCCGGATCTTGGCATCCTTGGCTTCGGCGATGATTTGCTGCCGGGGATCGCCGATCCGCAATTTCTGTTCATAATTTACGCCGGAACTTTTCAACATCGGTTCGGCTGTTTCCATCATTTCATGAAAAAGCTTTTGCTGGTACTCGCGGAGGTCGCTTTCATGGAAAAACAGTTTGGTGTGGATGGTGTGAAAGCTGGGCTGAACATTCAGTACGATGAGTTTTTCTCCCAGCGCTTTGGCCAGTGTAACGGCCAGATGCAGCGCTTCCACAGCATTTGGTGATCCGTCAAAAGGGACCAGTAATCCTTTTTTCATCGTTATCCCTCCATGGTCCAGTGTGAAATTTTCTATAGTTAAGGTATTCTGCACAGAACGAAAAAATCCTTTGCGGTCAAGGGCGGGGGGGCGTTGATAATTCCCCACCGGCGGAATGTATAGCAGTGAATCAATCCAGTCTGCAGGTGACAGAATGGATTGTCACGGCCATAGCGAAAGTGGTCGCGCCGGACATGGATGCGGAGAAATTGGATGGCATCGTGAAGCAGTTTAATAACCTGGTGCGAAAGCTGGCCCACGGCGGCTTGTATTTTGTACTGGGAATGTTATTGGTTTGTGCAGCGGCCAAAATGGGAATCATGGCTGAAAATAAGCTGTATGCTCTTGCGTTCTTGTTTTGTCTGCTGTATTCTGTTACTGATGAGTTTCATCAGATGTTTGTTCCCGGCCGAAGCGGGCAAATTTCTGATGTGCTGATAGATGCAAGCGGAGCAGCAGTAGGCATAGGAATATGCTGGATCGTTCGACGAATAAGAAAACAATGAGATCGTCAACGGTCTCCAAGAAAGAAGGGGGCAGAGGAATGGCATCTGGTTACCAGGACAAATTCCCCAGTTTTGATGGAACCAATGATTGGTTTTGCGACAAAGCAAGCGTGCGTAATGAACTGGAAGAGCGCGCGCAGCGCAAAGCGCAGCAGAAACAAGAGACAGCCGTTCCGGTGATGGCTGCAGTCTGCAAGGAAGTCCGCAGTTAAGGGCGATGCCTATGCTGTTGTATGATCAAGGCAATTTATAGTTTTGCTCTTCTGCCCGGCTGCATTGTTGCCGGGCTTTTGCTGGTGAGCCGGCAGTTTGTTTCTTAAAAAAAATATCTGAATATTTCGATATAATTAGTGACAAGTCCCTTGCTTTTATTCCATAATAGAAGTAAGCCCTTACAATAAGATGGGCCGCAAAATAAAGAGGGGGTATTGTTTCATGACAAGAAAATGTATGATTCTAGCCCTGGCTTGTTTGTTGGTAGTCTTAGGAATCAGTACAGCGCTGGCGGCGACGCCGGATCGCCCAATGATGGGTCAATCGAACCCGTGCATGCGGGAAGCTCCGCCGCAGGATCAGATGATGGGACCTCATCAGCCTGGGCAGGGTATGGGTATGGGGATGGGCATGATGATGATGAGCGAACGTCATATCTGTCCGATGGTCGTCATGGGAATGGATAAGGTTTTGAAAACAGCGCCGGATCAGGCATATTACCGGGTAGGCGTTGAAGATCTGAAGACGATTGTTGATTCGCAGACACCGGGCGTACTGGTTCTGGATGTGCGGCCGCAAAGCATGTATGCCGCCGGCCATATTCCGGGATCGTTGAACATCCCGATGCCGATGCTGGTAGACCATCTGTCGCTGATCCATCCGGATACGGTGGTGTATGTCGTCTGCGCTGCGGACACCAATGCGGCGTTCGCCGCCTTTGCGCTGCGGATGATGGATTATGATGCGTATGTGGTTCCCGGCGGCGTGCCGGAGTGGCAGAAACATGGCTACCCGATGACGATGGAAGTGGGGCCGGTACAAATGCCGCAGATGCAGCACGCTGCTCATTAAAAGGATGAAATAGGCGATTGAAAAAGGCTGGGATGCATTTGCACGGAGCCGTACAATGCAGATCGGCCTTTTTTCTGTTTGGGAGGGACTGTTCGGCGGCGAAGTGTTGGAATGGATAGGGTCGTATTGTGCAGCCGGAGGGATCGGCTGAAAACGCTGAAACGGGCGCTGGAGCGGCTGGGAGATTACGAGTGGATAGATGTGCCATATCGGGCCCGAAAGGTCGTTGTGTGGGGTCTGAGGCAGCGTGAGGGCAAAGTCAGTCTTGGGGAACGGCTCGCTTTTCTGCTGAAAGGGACGTTCCGCCATCGCTGCATCGCTGTCAGCGAAGGGGTGAAGGGGCATTTTGTCCGTGAACTGGGCGTGGCGGCCGATCGGATTACCGTCCCCTTGACCGTTTCTTCATAAATAAGGTACAATAAGTGTGAGGTGAACACACTTTATGGAACGAAAAATTGTGAAAAAACTCAATGAATGGAAAAATGCCGGTAATCGAATGCCTCTCATCTTGTATGGGGCCAGGCAGGTCGGCAAAACATACACTATTCTTTCCTTCGGCAGGGAGCATTACAAGAATACCGTGTATTGCAATTTTGAGGATAGCACTGAATTTGCTGCTATTTTTGAACGTGACTTGAATCCCGAACGCATTGTAAAGGAACTGGCGGCAAAGTCCGGCCAGACCATATTCAAGGGCGATACGCTCCTGTTTTTTGATGAAATCCAAGCCTGTGAACGGGCGCTGACGTCGCTTAAGTATTTTTGTGAAAATGCGCCGGAGTACCATATTATCGCTGCGGGCAGCTTGTTGGGTATTGCGGTGAACCGTGAAAAATATTCTTTTCCTGTCGGTAAAGTTGATATGATGACGTTGTATCCGCTTGATTTTGAGGAGTTTCTCTGGGCATTGGGTAAAGAGGATTTGGCGCAGATCATTCGGCATTCCTTCGAATTCAATAGTCCATTATCGTTGCATGCTACTGCGCTCGATTCATACAGAACGTATCTTGTAACCGGCGGCATGCCAAGAGCATTGCTGGAGTACATTGAAAAACAGGATTTCAATTTTGTTTTAGCAGCACAAAAAAATATCAACGACGCCTATATTGCGGATATGGCCAAATATGCCAGCCCGATGGAAACCACCAGGATTATGGCGGCGTTCGCTTCCATGCCGGCGCAGCTTGCTAAGGATAATCATAAATTCCAATATAAAATCATCAAAAGCGGAGCAAGAGCATATGAGTATGAGGCGCCGCTTGATTGGCTCAAGGCTTCAGGCGTGATCATCAAATGCATAAAAATCACTGAGGGGAAAGTGCCGCTTACGGCATATCAGGAAACTTCTTCTTTCAAGGTATACATGACGGATACAGGTCTGCTCTGTTCAAAGTTCGGCATTCCTTCCAACATGGTCCTTGTGGAAACACATGGCTTGGATGGTTTTAAGGGAGCCCTTGCGGAGAACTATGTTTGTTCGGCACTGGCAACCAGCGGCTATACTCCGTTTTATTGGGAATCACAGGGCAGAGCGGAAGTGGATTTTGTGATCCAAGATCCTAATGGCAATATTATACCGATTGAGGTCAAGTCTGCGGATCATGTAAAAGCCAAGAGCCTGGCACAGTTTGTTGGACGGTATAAGACACCTTATTCGATACGGATATCGGCTAAGAATTTTGGTTTTGAAAACGCAATTAAATCGGTACCCTTATATGCGGTGTTCTGTATCTAGTGACCGCCTTTTTCTTGTTTGGGCAGGAAAATGAGCGTTTAGCGGCGAAAAATACAGCAATTAAGCGATTTCGAGAGGAGTCTGCCCCCTATGAAAGTGATTATTTTGGCCGGTGGCGGCGGAACCCGGTTGTTTCCGTTGTCGCGAACCTGTTTTCCCAAACAGTTTTTGAAGGTCAACGGCGCTCAGTCGCTGCTGGCGCAGACGGTTCGGCGCTTTTTGCCGCTGGTAAAACCGGCGGATATTGTGATTGTCACGAACCGGGATTATGTGCATCATGTGAATACGGAGCTGGCGGCCTGCAATGCTGCCGAGGCTCATGTGCTTTTAGAGCCGGCAGCCCGCAATACGGCGCCGGCGATTGCTTTTGCCGCCCGGTATTGTTTGGACGAGCTGGGCGTTTCCGGCTCGGAGGTGCTGTTTGTCACGCCGTCGGATCATATCATCCGGCCGGTGGAAGTGTTCACGCAGTCGGTGCGGCAGGCGGCGAAGCTGGCGGGAGCAGGCCGGCTGGTGACGTTCGGCATTACGCCGGACAAGATCGAAACCGGCTATGGGTATATCCAGGCTGGGCTGCGCTGCGGCGATGGCTATGAGGTGGCTTCGTTCCGGGAAAAGCCGGATCGCAAGACGGCCGAGGACTATTTGGCGGCGGGCGGCTATTACTGGAATTCCGGCATGTTCGCGTTGACGATTGATTGTCTGCTGGCGGAGCTGGCGGCGCATGCGCCGGCGATTGCGGCGGCGATGGAAATGAGTTTCGACCGGCTGATGGCGGATTTTTCCGAGTTGCCCAATATTTCCATTGACTATGCGGTGGCGGAGAAATCCTCGCGGGCGGCGGTCATTCCGCTGACGGCGTATTGGAACGATATCGGCTCCTGGGATGCCATCTATGACGTGATGGAGAAAGACAGCGAGGGCAATGCGCTGCGCGGCGACTGTCTGCCGCTGGATTGCAAAAATTCCCTGCTGATCGGACAGAGCCGCCTGATCGCCGGGATCGGTCTGGAGAATTTACTGGTGGTTGAGACGGACGATGTGATTCTGGTGGCGCAAAAAGGCGAGTCCCAGAAGGTCAAGGATGTAGTGGCGGAGCTCAGGGACCGCGGCCGCAAGGAAGCGACGGAGCACACGACGATGTACCGGCCGTGGGGCAGTTATACGGTGCTGGGCGAAGGCCCGGGCTATAAGATGAAGAAAATTGTGGTGAAACCCGGCGGGATCCTGAGTCTGCAGATGCATTACCATCGCAGCGAACATTGGATTGTGATCAGCGGGACGGCCAAAGTGACCATCGGCGAGGAGGAAAAAATGCTGCAGGAAAACAGCAGTATTTTTGTACCGCAGTCGATGCGGCACCGGCTGGAAAATCCGGGCCGGCTGCCGCTGGAGATTATCGAGGTGCAGAACGGCCCGTATTTGGGCGAGGATGATATTGTCCGGTTTGAAGATATCTATGGGAGGTCCTGAAATGGCGATACAATTTGGTACCGATGGCTGGCGGGGCATTATCAGCGATGATTATACGTTCAGCAATGTGCGGCTGGTGGCGGCGGCCATCGCCGATTATGTGCTGGACCGGAAGGAAGCGCAAAAGGGGCTGGTGATCGGCTATGACGCCCGCTTCCTGTCGCGGCAGTATGCCGAAACCTGCGCGGCGGTGGTCCAGTCGATGGGTGTGAAGGTCTGGCTGTCGGACCGTATATTGCCGACGCCGGCGCTGACCTGGCAGGTGCGTGACCGCTCCGCGGCGGGGGGCATTGTGATTACGGCCAGCCACAATCCGCCGGAATATAACGGTCTGAAATTCAAGGCGTCGTTTGGCGGTTCGGCGTCGCCGGAAATGATGGCGGCGCTGCAGAAATATGTGGATCAGCGTGAGGCAGCAGGAATTCCGGTTCCTCAGCCGGCGCCCGGCGCTGCGGTGGAACTGTTCTCGCCGCAGGCGGCGTATCTGGATCACGTGCGGGCGATGCTGGACGCAAATGTGCTGAAAACGATGCGCGGCAAGATTGTGTTTGACTGCATGCATGGTTCGGGCATGGGCTATTGCGCGGAACTGGCCAAAACCTACGGGCTGGATCTGGTGGAATTGCGCGGCACGGTCAATCCGTCGTTTGGCGGGATCAGTCCGGAGCCGATTATGAAAAATCTGGGGGCGCTGCGGGAGTTTGTCCTGGCGGAAAAACCGCGGGTGGCGCTGGCGACCGATGGTGATGCGGACCGGATCGGGGCGCTGGATGAACAGGGACGGTTTATCAACGCGCACCAGATTATGGCGCTGCTGATCAAATATTTGGTGGAAAAACGCGGCTGGAGCGGCGGCGTGGTGCAGACCTTGACGGTGTCGGAGCTGGTCCGCCGGGTGGCCGGCAAATACGGCCTGAAGCTGTACGAAATGCCGGTGGGCTTCAAGCATGTGACGCAGCTGATGCTGAGCGAGGATATTCTGATCGGCGGCGAGGAAGCCGGGGGCATCGGCCTGAAGAACTATATTCCCGAACGCGACGGGATTTTGCTGGGCTTTTTGCTGATCGAGGTGGTGGCGGCGTACGGCAAGACGCTGGGCGCGCTGCTGGCGGAGATGATGGCCGAGCTGGGTTATTTTTACTATGACCGGATCGATTTGCATTTATCCCCGGAGCAGAAGGAACGGCTGGTCGCTGCGCTGGCGACCACGCCGCCGGTGGAACTGGACGGGCTGAAGGTGCTGTCGGTCAAGCAGGGCGATGGCTGCAAATTGACGCTGCCGGACGGCTGGGTGATTTTCCGTGCGTCCGGTACGGAACCAATTGTCCGCATTTATTCCGAAGCGAATGATCAAGAGTTGTTGAAAGAGATTTTACGAAAGGCGGAACACTATGCCAAACAAGCATAAAGTACGAAAAGCGGTCATTCCGGCCGCCGGTCTGGGGACGCGGTTCCTGCCGGCGACGAAGGCGCAGCCGAAAGAGATGCTGCCGATCGTCGATAAGCCGGCGATCCAATATATTGTCGAGGAAGCGATCCAATCGGGGATCGAAGAGATTTTGGTGATTACCGGCCGCAACAAGCGGGCGATTGAAGACCATTTTGACCGGTCGGTGGAGCTGGAGCTGACGCTGAAGGCACAGGGCAAGTATGATTTGCTCAGCCTGGTGGAGGAACTGGCCGATATTACGATTCACTACGTGCGCCAGAAGGAGCCGCGGGGTCTGGGGCATGCGGTGCTGTGCGCCCGGCAGTTTATCGGCGACGAGCCGTTTGCCGTGCTGCTCGGGGATGATATCGTCGATTCGCCGGTACCGTGTCTCAAGCAGCTGATGAACGTGTATGACGCGCAGCCGGGGACAGTTCTCGGCGTGCAGCAGGTGTCGGCGGACAAGGTGTCGAGCTATGGTATTGTGCAGCCGACGTTGATCCGGCCGCGGTTGTGGCAGGCGGACGATCTGGTGGAAAAGCCGGATATTCATGAAGCGCCGTCCCGGCTGGCGGTCATGGGCCGGTATATCATCGAGCCGCAGATTTTCGAACTGCTGGACAATCAACCGCCGGGCCGCGGCAATGAGATCCAGCTGACGGATGCGCTCCGGCGTCTGGCGGTGGACCGGCCGGTGTACGCGTATGAATTCGAAGGCCGGCGCTACGATATCGGCGACAAGCAGGGCTATCTGGAAGCTACGGTCGAATACGCTCTCAAGCGGCCCGACCTGCGCGAGAAGTTTCTGCCGTATCTGAAGAAAATTCTCAATGGGGAAATGTAGGGGATAAGGGCGCGATTGACCGTCTTGACAGGTTTTTTTGAAAAGCGTATTCTTAAAGTAAGAATTCTTACTTCTTATTTGGGAGGCGCGATTATGAAACAATACGATGTTGTGATGAGCTCCAAAGGACAATTTGTTTTGCCGAAAGAGGTCCGGGAAAAATTCAAATTAACAACTGGGAGCAGAATACAGGTAGTTGTTGACGGAGAGCAAATTATTCTCAAGCCGCGCACGGCAGCGGATGAATTCAAAGACTTGCTTTTAGCGGATATTCTTCGCGATGGCAGGGAGGTAAGCGCAGAAACGCTTCGGGAATATCAGACCGCTTTCAATAAAACGGTAGATTCACTGGTGATGGAAGCGGAAGAAGAGTATAAGAGCAAGCAATACGTTACTATAGCCGATTTAAAGCGGAACAAAAAAAATGTATGAACTGGTTGTTCTGCATATGGCGGCCCGGCAATTGAAAAAATTCGACGACCATATACGAACAAGAATTGTTTATACGTTAGAAAAAATTGCTGAGAGTCCTCGCAAGGGGGAAATACTAAAAGGTGATTTGATCGCTATTTATTCCTGGCATGTGAAAATTAAAGGCATAGACTATCGTATTGCATACCAGATTAAAGAACAGGAACAGATCATTGTCGTGATGCTGATTGGAACCAGGGAGAATTTCTATGAAGAATTAAAGAAGAGGTTAAGATAGATCAGGGTGATTCAGGAGGGGTTCAATTGACAGTATTAGTGACAGGCGGCGCGGGGTATATTGGGTCGCACACGGTGCAGGAATTGCTGAAGACGGGCCACAAGGTGGCGGTGTACGATAATTTGTCGACCGGACATGGTTGGGCGGTTCCTCAGGATGTTCCGTTGATTAAGGCGGATATTGCGGACCGGCTGGTGCTGACGGAAGTGCTGCGGAACTATGAGGTAGAAGCGGTCGTGCATTTTGCCGCTTCGAGTTTGGTCGGCGAGTCGATGACGCAGCCGGCAAAATATTATCGCAACAATGTGGCCGGGACGCTGTCGCTGCTGGAAACGATGCAGGAGTGCGGCGTGAAGCAGATGGTGTTTTCGTCGACGGCGGCGGTGTACGGGGAACCGGAAGCGTGGCCGATTACGGAGGAAATGCCGCTGGCGCCGACCAATGTGTATGGCCGGACGAAACTGGTGATCGAGGGAATGCTGAAGGACTTTGCCGCGGCTTATGATTTGCGCTATGTGTCGCTGCGCTATTTCAATGCAGCGGGGGCGCTGGCCGGCGGCGGGATCGGCGAGGATCACAATCCGGAGACGCACCTTATTCCGCTGATTTTGCAAACGGCACATGGGCGGCGGCCTCAGATTGACATATATGGGACGGATTATCCGACTGCCGACGGGACCTGCGTCCGCGACTATATTCACGTGACGGATCTGGCAGCGGCGCATGTACTGGCGTTGAAGCATCTGGCGGGCGGCGGCGCGCCGAAAGTCTACAATCTGGGCTCGGAAACCGGATTTAGCGTTCAGGAAGTGATCGAAAAGGCCAAGGAAATTACAGGCATCGATTTTCCGGTGCGCGAGGCGGCCCGGCGGTCCGGCGATCCGGCGGTGCTGGTGGCGTCGGCGGCCCGTATCCGGCAGGAACTGGACTGGAAGCCGGTGTACAGCAGTCTGGATCGGATCCTTCGAAGCGCATGGGTGTGGGAAACGAGGTAAAACGTTTACTTATTATAAATTCCTATCATATAATAAAAGTAAGGAATGCATATCGTAAGTAAGAAAAGAGGTGCTTCGTATGACGGTTGCAAAAGTATCGGAAAAGGGGCAATTAACTTTACCTGCCGAAATCCGCAAAAAACTCAATATCGTTAAAGGAACGTATATGCGAATTTCCATTGACGGTGAAGAAATCCGTCTGATTCCCGAAACAAAAAGTCTGTCGTCTTTGCGCGGGATTGTGAAAGTCAAAGGGGAACAGGATTTTAATGAGATCCGGGAACACGTGATGGGAGAGGTTGCGCGTGAGCGAATTGGGAAAAATTAAGGGATTGGATGCAAATATTCTGCTTCGATTTTTAACGAACGATCTTCCCGAGCAAGCGGAACGCTGTGAAAATTACTGGATAAAGTTCAAGATGGCAGGGAACTTGTTTTTTTAGCAGAGATCACTCTTGCTGATGTCTTTTGGACGCTTGAAAAATATTACAAACTGCCGAGAAAAGATATACGGCTTGCGATGACTCGTATTATTGAATTGAAAGGGCTGCAGTTCGCGAACAAATCTCAGGCTCTCATTGCGCTTGATTACTATGTTGAAAAAAATGTGGACTGGACGGACGCTTTTATGGCCGCGCAACTCATTGCTAAGGGGATTAAAGAAATTTATACGTTTGACAAGCATTTCAAAAAATTTGCAGAACTTACAAAAATCGAACCGTAATTTATGTGAGAAGTCTTTTCCCTTCCGATTGACCGGAACGAGAGTGACTATACAACATGCAGGAGGCGGTAGTTATGGACAATGTATTGCGGCTGGATTCGGGCTTTGCTTTCGATTTTTCCAACTTGTTTGGACCGGGACGGGTGACCCAAGAAGATGTGGCTTCGGTCGCTGCCAAGCTGGCCGCCGCACATTCTGCGGTGGAGCGGATGCGCGCGACGGGTGTGGTGGAAGGTCATCTGTCCAAAGACGGCGCGCCGGAGCTGGTGTTATTCACGCAGTTGCCTTATGTGCAAGAGGGCAATTTGAATACGCCGTCTTCGGTGCGCCGTTTGCTTTCGTTTGGCGAGGGGCTGCGCCATCATACGGATGCGGTCGTTTCGTTCGGGATCGGCGGTTCGTTTCTGGGCAATAAGGTGTTGTTCGACGTGCAGTGCGGCGAGTTTTGGAACAGCAAAGATACACAAGCCCGCAATGGCTGGCCAAAGTGCTATTTCAGCGGCAATAATATTGATCCGCGCCGAACGAGCGAGCTGCTGGCGCAGCTGCTGGCGGAGGCGAAGAGTAAGGCGGCCTCCGGTTCGTATGCCGAGCCGTACCGGGTATTGCTGATCGTGATTTCCAAATCCGGGGCGACGCTGGACACGATGTCGACGTTCATGGTGATGCTGGATGCCTTGCAGGCGCAGGCGCCGCAAATCGAGGTTGCGGTTGCCGTTGTAACCGGACCGCCGGTTGCCGGGGAACCGACGCTGCTGGGACGGTTGGCGGAGGAACGGAATTGGCCGGTGTTTGCAGTACCGGACGGGGTCGGCGGGCGCTTCAGCGTGTTTTCCGAGGTTGGTTTGCTGCTGGGGGCTTGTGTCGGCTTTGATATTGAGGCGTTTCTGGCGGGGGCGCGAAGCATGGATGAGGCGTGCCGGACGCCGGAGGTGCGGCGAAACCCGGCGTTGTGGAATGCGGCGCTGAAGTATCTGGCGGCCCAGCGGTGCGGCTGCCGGACGGAGATTTTCATGCCATACGGCGATTATCTGAAGTCAACGGCCGAATGGTATGTGCAGCTGCTGGCGGAGTCGCTGGGCAAGCGGCTGGACCGGACTGGCCGCGAGGTGCACTATGGCCGTACGCCGGTCGTGGCGGTCGGGACGACGGATATGCATGCTCAGACCCAGCTTCATCAGGATGGGCCGCGCGACAAGGTGGTCCAGTTTGTTCAGGTGGACCGCTGGGCCGAGGATCCGCTGATTCCGGATCTGTTTCCGGCGGTGCCTAAGCTGACGGAGATCTCCGGTCTGCCGATGAGCCGCGCGCTGGATGCGGCGCTGGCTTCGAATGCGACGGCTCTGGCCGCGGACGGACGGTTGACGGCGACGTTTCATCTGCCGGAGATGAATGCGTTTCACCTGGGCGAATTGCTGTATATCCTGGCTTTGTCGATTGCCTATGAAGGGGAACTGGCAGGAGTGGACGCGTTTGATCAGCCGGGCGTGGAAGCGTACAAGAAAATCCTCGGGCCGCTGCTGCAGGAGCAGAGAAGGGTAAGGACAGGCTGTTGAAAAAGGCCAACCTGCTGTGTCACATCTGCGTTTGCTTGCTCGCGTACGCTTCAGTACGCATCGCAGCGCAATCCTCGCTGTTCCTTGCATCTTAACCTTTTTGAACAGCCTGTATGAAATTGGATATTGGGAAATCAGAACAAAAAGTCGATCGACTTACGTGATGAAAATACAAAAAGTCGTTTGACTTATGTGATTCACGGCGCTATAATTTAGGAAAGCTGTTTCCTAAGAGGTGTTATGATGATCAGAACTGCTATGAATGATTTAATAAAATGGAAAGACAGTTCGCGTAGAAAACCCTTGGTTCTGAGAGGCGCCAGACAGGTTGGCAAAACTTGGCTTATGCGTGAGTTCGGTAGAACACATTATGAGAAATGCGCCTATATAAATTTTGATAATAATGAAAGAATGGAAACTCTTTTCCAAGGCAACATTGATACAAAAAGGATCATTACTGCTCTGCAAATTGAAACCGGCATACCGATTGAAGCCGAAAACACACTGATCCTGTTTGATGAAGTGCAGGAAGTTCCGCGGGCATTAACCTCACTCAAATATTTTTGTGAAAATGCGCCGGAATATCATATCATTGCCGCAGGCAGTTTGCTTGGTGTTGCGCTGCACCCAGGCACCTCTTTTCCAGTCGGTAAGGTAGATTTTATGACGCTGTATCCGCTTGATTTTTTGGAGTTTATGAATGCAGTAGGAAATGGTAATCTTGTTGACCTTTTGAAATCAAATGACTTCGGAATGATCACGAGTTTTAAGGGGAAATATATTGACCTGTTGAAACAATATTATTATATTGGCGGAATGCCTGAGGTAGTAGCGAACTTTATTGTCAATCACGATTTTATGGCTGCCCGGGAAGTGCAAAAGCAGATACTGATGGCATATGAGCAGGATTTTTCAAAGCATGCGCCTAATGAAACAGTGCCGCGCATTCGAATGTTATGGGGTTCTATTCCTGTACAGCTTGCCAAGGAAAATCGCAAGTTTATATACGGGTTGATCAGGCAGGGCGCAAGGGCGAGAGAATATGAACTTGCTTTGACGTGGCTGATTGATTGTGGATTGGTATATAAGGTTGCTCGTGTATCAAAACCCGATATGCCCCTAATGGCTTATCAGGATTTTAATGCTTTTAAGCTGTTTGTGCTGGATGTTGGCTTACTCTCTGCTATGAGCGGTCTGGACCTAAAATCACTACTTGAAGGGAACAAAATCTTTGAGGAGTTTAAAGGCGCTTTAACCGAGCAGTATGTTCTGCAGCAATTATTAACAAACAGTGAAATTCAGCCGTATTACTGGTCGGCAGAGAAATCTACAGGGGAAATCGATTTTCTATTCCAGCATGGCAGTGATGTTGTCCCTCTTGAGGTAAAAGCGACGGAGAATTTGCAGGCCAAGAGCCTTAAAAACTATTGTTTGAAATATAAACCGAAAAATGCCGTAAGAACGTCCATGTCCGATTACAAAAAAGAGGATTGGCTAACCAATGTGCCGCTCTATGCGATCAATAGGTTGAGCGAAATTGTACAGTGAGGGCGCGGTTAAGGGGACGGTTCTGATTTCTTGGAATTTTCTTTGGAAGCGCGAAGGAGATCGATTTTTTGCGCCGAAGGGTTTATAGGAATGCAGAAATGTAAAAAGGAGTTGGGAATGAACACAAATGGAGTTTAAGACAGTGGAAGAGTTTGTGATTGAAAAGAAACATGTGGCGGCGGTTGCTTTCGGCGGATTGCTGTTGGCAGGCGCCGTTATTTTTTATGTCAATAGCGCGGTGTCCGCTCCGCCGGCTGTGAGCAAGGTCCAGTCTGCAGCGCCGGCCAAGGCGCCGGCTGTGCGGCCGGTACCGGAGAAGCGTGAAGCTAAGGAGATGCGGGATCCGTTTGCTGCGCCGGCGGAGTTCCGGCAGGAGTCTGCGGTCAACGGACAGGCGCAAGCTGCGGCAGCGGGGTCCGTTAGCGGTGTTGCTGCTCCGGTTGCCGCCGATGCGAATGGATTGCGCGCGGCAAAGGCTGCGCTGCCTGTTCTGCAGGGAATCGCCGCGAGCGGCGGGCAGCGGATGGCCGTGCTGCAGGTTGGCGGCCAGAGCCGTTCCTACCGGTTGCTGGAGCGGGCGGGGCCGTACGAGGTGATCGCGATAGAGAAGGATTCGGTTACACTATCAGGCCCGGACGGGAAGACCGTTTTGGCAATGGAAAGGTGATGCGCGTCAGGGATGAGACGGTTAATGGTTGTTTTTTTAGTGGGTTTTCTATTGACGGCGCCCATGCCGGCTGTTTGGGCGGAAGAAGCGCCGGCGGTAAGCTTGACTTTCACGAATGCCGAGGTGCGGGATGTGCTGACGGCGCTGGCCGGGGTTGGCGGAACGAGTATTATTGCCGACGATTCGGTGACGGGGAAAATCACGCTCCGGCTTGAGGAGGTTCCGTTTGATACGGCGTTGGAGCTGGTGACTAAAGCGAAGGGTCTGGCAGTTCAGCGGGTCGGCCCGGTGATTGTGGTCGCGTCGCCGGAGAAGCTGCATCGGGGATTTGACGCGGTGCAGATTATTCGGCTGCAGTATGCCCGGGCAGAGGAAGTGGTCGGCCTGCTGGGGATGGTGGCCGGCAAGGGCAAGGCGGACGGCAGTGACGAGGGGAAGAAGAGCGGTGCAAACAGCAGCGCTGGCGGCAATGGCGGGACGGCCGCCGCGAATTCATCATCCGTGGCGTATACGGTGCAGGGGCCGGCGCTGGTGAAGACGGAGGCGATCAAACGCATTCAGGGCGCGGGACGCTTGCGGGCGGATCTGGAAAGCAATTCGATCTTGTTTTACGGCTCCGATGAGGAAACGGCGATGATCCGCAAGCTTGTGGCCGGGATCGATGTTCCCTACCGGCAGGTGACGGTGGAGGCGCAGGTCCTGGCCGTAACCAAGTCGGGTGCGAAGAACCTGGGTGTGGAGTGGACTTGGCAGGCGACGCCGCAATATGCTGCTGAGGGCGGTTCCGGCGCCGGCGCGGCAGTGACGGCGAATATGGGGGCGATTTCGTATGGACGCAGTCCGGCCGGGACGCCGTATCAATTTTTGTACCAGGCACAGATCAATGCGCTGATCAGCCGCAATGATGCGCGTCTGCTGGCCAAGCCGAAGGTCACGACATTGAACGGCCGCGCGGCGCGGATTCATATCGGCGATCAGATTCCGGTGGCGGCGACGACGGTATCCGGCGGGGCGACGACGACTTCGACCGAGTATAAGGATGCGGGGATTATTCTGCAGTATACGCCGCGAATTGACGCCGACGGGCAAATTTGCGCCGCGTTGTATACGGGGGTCAGCACGCCGGTGTATGTTGCGGATTTGAAGGCCTACCGCATTGCCATCCGGGAGGCCGAAACCGAAGTGCGGATGAAAAACGGCGAGACGATCGTGATCGGCGGCCTGCTGAACAAAAATGAGGTGGAGAATACTTCCCGGATCCCGTTTCTGGGCGATTTGCCGCTGTTGGGCAAGCTGTTTCATAACCGGAGCTCCGCCAACGACGAAACGGAGATTGTGATCTTTTTGACGGCGAAAATTGTGGAGTGAATCGAATATGTTGTAGCTTTTGTTGCAATATGCTACAATTGTTACAAGGAGGTGGATTGTCATGGGGAAACCGATTCGGATCGATGAAGAACTTTATAAAGCAGCGGAAGAGACTGGAAAAGCTGAATCCCGCACCGTACCCCTTCAAATTCAATATTGGGCCAAGATTGGGAAAATCGCCCTGGAAAACCCGGATCTGCCTGGCGAATTTATCCAAGATATTTTGGTTGCCAGATCGCAGCGGAAACAAGCTGAAACGTTTGAGTTCAGAAACGAATGATGATGAATATCAAGCAAACACCGTTATTTGGGCGGCAGTATAAAAAGATACATCGAAATAGAATTGCGCATGTTAATGATGCTATCCGACAAATTCAAAGCAATCCTGTTATGGGCGAAATGAAAAAGGGAGATCTTGCCGGGGTTCGGGTGCAGAAGTTTGAGGTGAACGATGAATTGTGGCTTTTGGCTTACGAAGTAGAAGAGGATCATTTGTTATTGCTGGCGTTGGCAAGTCATGAAAATTTCTACAGAGAACTAAAAAAATATTTGAAAAATTAGATACGAAATAAATGAAGGCCCGGAGAAAATGCTCTCCGGACCTCTTTTTTCTATTTTCAGTTGATGCTTACCCGGGACTGATTTCCAAAAGGATATGGATATCCTGGCCGGGCTTCAATTTGATGTTGCGCGTGCGGGTTTCCAACTTTTCCGGCACCTGATGAAAGGCCAGCTGATAGGGGGCGCTGTCCTGGACGAGCCGGGCAATTTGCAGATGGTGCTGGACCGTCTCGGCCGACAGTAACACATCGAGGTTCAGGCCGTTGGTCAGATGGACGATGCAGTGCGGCTTTTCTCCGTCTTGTTCGGCCGCCTCGACGCTTTGGATCGCGTATGCGTTGATGTAGCCGGTGCAGTTGTCTCTCTTGACGCTGGGGTGACGGACTTTCATGGGACACAACAGGATGTTGGGTCCGAAGGCCAGTGGCTGAAGAATATGGCCGTGGCTGATTTCGCTGGCCCTTTTGCGCAGCTCTTTCAGGTCAATGGCGAACAGATGGGACAGCTTGTTCAAGAGGCTGCGGACCAGGACATCCGCGCAGATCGTTTCTCCTTCCATGGAAAGAATAACAGTGGTATCGCCATCCTCGCAGTAGCGGGGCAAAATAGCGGCAATCTGCTGCGGATGCGATAACAGGTGGTGCATCATAGCTTCAACTCCTCGTTAAAGGTGGTTTATATTGCATGTATTATGGTGCCAAATTTTCAAAAGATTTTCAAGTCTTTTTTCCGATTATGGTAAAAATAACCGATTTGGAAATTTTTAAAAGCTGCATAAATTGAAAAATTTTGCAGGGAATTGGTGGATAATGACGAATGAGTACTAAGTAAGATCGAAAATCAAAGGTGGGAGGAATGCAGTATGGCATATGAAAAAGCAACGCCGGAAGCAGCTGCTGAATTAACTGCTGACGCGAAGTTGGAACAGCTGGTAATCTGGCTGCGGGAAGACCTGGTTGGCGAATTGCAGGCGATTAATCAATATCAGGCCCATATTAATCAGATGGATCATCCGGAAATCCGCAGTATGCTGGAACATATCCGGGACGATGAAAAAGAGCATGTGGCGGAATTGACTCACCTGCTGACCCGTATTGATGCGGTGCAGAAAATGAAGTTTGCGACGGATCATACTGCTGCGCCGGCAGACCGGGTTGCCTCAGTGGAAGACGAGACTTCCGGATTGACGGTTGGCAATATGTTTGGGCAAAAGTGAAAAGTGGCTCCGCAGGGATGATTAAGCAAAAATGAAGAATGGGAGGGGTAATACGATGGATTTTTTGGATCGTGATGCAGCGCCGTTGACGTCGGCGGAGTGGACCCGTATTGATGAGGCGGTAGTAAAAACAGCCCGCCAATCACTGGTGGGCCGACGGGTGATCGAAGTTCTCGGACCGTTGGGTTCGGGCGTGTATAGTATTCCGTATTCAACGTTCAGCGGAAAGACGCCGACCGGGATTGATATGGTGGGTGAGGAAGATAATTTTGTGGTGGAAGCGACTCAGCGGGCCACGATCAATCTGCCGATCCTATATAAAGACTTTAAGATTATGTGGCGGGACGTGGAAGCGGACCGGCATTTGGGATTGCCGCTGGATGTAAGTACGGCAGCCGTGGCAGCCAATTTTGTTTCGTTAAAAGAGGATGATTTGATTTTCAATGGCAACAAGGAATTGGGCCATGAGGGTCTGTTTACGGCGAAAGGCCGTTTGACGATGCCGATGAGCGGCAAGTGGGATGAGAGCGGCAGTGCGCTGGCGGATGTGGTGAAAGCGGCGGCGGCGCTCAGCGAAGCGGGGCATTACGGCCCGTATTCCATGGTGGTCAGCCCGATGCTGTTTGGCCGCATGGTTCGCGTATTTGCCAACACCGGTATGCTCGAGCTGGATCAGGTGAAAGCCTTGATCAGCGGCGGCGTGTTTTACTCGAATGTCATCAGCGGGGCGAAGGCGGTTGTGCTGGCGACCGGCTCGCAAAACTTGAATTTGGCGGTCGGCCAGGATTTGGTGACCGGATACATGGGGCCGGTCAACATGAACCATGTATTCCGGCTGATGGAAACGGTGGCGCTTTTGATCCGCCGTCCGGATGCGATCTGCACGATCGGCTGAACGTAAGTCGCGACACAGCAGATGGACTTAAACCGATGTAGAGAGACCGGTTGAAAAAGTTTCAGCTGCAAGGAACAGCGAGGCTTGCGCGGCGACGCGTACGTAAGAGGTACGCGAGCAAGCGAACGTAAGTCGTGACACAGCAGATGGACTTAAACCGATGTAGAGAGACCGGTTGAAAAAGTTTCAGCTGCAAGGAACAGCGAGGCTTGCGCGGCGACGCGTACATAAGAGGTACGCGAGCAAGCAAACGTAAGTCGTGACACAGCAGATGGACTTTTTCACTGGTCTCTTAAAAGCCAGGCTTTGACAGGTATTGTCACAGCCTGGCTTTTAAGTTCGTCAAAAAAATGGTATACTTTCTGGTGAATCAAAATGCAATCGGGTTTTTGAATTGGTTTGAGGTGGAATATGAGCGTTTTTCGGGTAGGAAATTTAACAAAATCGTTCGGGCTGCATACCGTGTTTGCGGATGTGAGTTTTGAACTGCGGCGGGGCGAGAAGGTCGGCTTGATCGGCGCGAACGGCTGCGGTAAAACGACGCTGCTGCGCTGTATCCTGGGGCGCGAGGCGGCGGACAGCGGTTCGGTCACGCTTCCGCCGGGGGAAACGGTGGGCTGGGTGGAACAGGACGGCGGCTTCGGTGACGGTACGCTGTATGAGGAGCTGCTGGCCGGGTTTCGCGATGTTCTGGCTTATCAGGCGGATATGAGCCGCTTGGAGAAGGCCATTGCACTGGAAAAGGACGAACAAGCGCTGGCAGATTTGATGAAGGCGTATGCGTCGGCGATGGAACGGTTCGAGCATGGCGGCGGCTACGGGTACGAGGCGGCGATCCGGCGGGTGGCGTCGGGTCTGGGGTTTTCTGCTGAGGATTTAAAACGGCCGGTGGCTGATTTTTCCGGCGGACAGAAGACGCGGATTGGGTTGGCGCGGGCTTTGGTTCGCCAGCCGGATTTTTTGTTTTTGGATGAGCCGACGAACCATTTGGATATTGCGATGGTGGAATGGCTGGAGGAGTTTTTGCGGGAATATAGCGGCGGGGTGCTGGTGATTTCCCATGACCGTTATTTTCTCGATCAGGTGACGGAACGGATTTTGGAACTGGAAAATGGCGCGTTGACGGCCTATCGGGGCAATTATACGCGGTACCTGGTGCAAAAGGAAGAACGGGTGGCCAGTCATCTGGAGGCGTACGAAAAGCAGCAGGAGTATATTGCCAAAACGGAGGCGTATATCGACCGGTTCCGGGCCGGGATCAAGTCGCGCATGGCCCGGGGGCGGCAATCGCAGTTGGACCGGCTGGACCGGCTGGCGGCGCCGACTGCCCGATCGCAGTTCACGCTGGAACTGCCGATGCTGGCGGATAGCGCGGAACGGGTGGCGGAGCTGGATACGGTGACGGCGGCGTATGGCCCGAAGGTGATTTTTGCGAATTTGTCTTTGCTGCTGCGCAAGGGGGAAGGTGTGGCGCTGGTCGGTCCGAACGGGGCCGGCAAGACGACGCTGTTAAAGCTGTTGACCGGTGAATTGACGCCGGTCAGGGGAACGGTAAAGCTGGGGAACCGGGTGCGGTTGGGTTATTTTGCCCAGGAGCATGAGGGCTTGAACCCGGCGAGCCGGATGCTGGATGAGTTGATGAATGAGTTTGGGTTCGGCGAGGAGCAGGCGCGCGGCTATCTGGGCGCGATGCTGTTTCGCGGCGATGATGTATTCAAGGTGATCGGCGATTTGAGCGGCGGCGAAAAGGCGCGGCTGGCGCTGCTGAAGCTGATGCTGACCGGGGCCAATTTCCTGCTGCTGGATGAGCCGACGAACCATCTGGATATTCCCGGCAAAGAAGCGGTGGAAGAGGCGCTCGGCGAGTACCCGGGCACGTTTTTGACCGTGTCGCATGACCGCTATTTTCTGGACAGGGTGGCGGACCATGTGGTGGAATTGGCCGACGGGAAGCTGACGGTGTATGTCGGCAATTACAGCTACTACCGGGAGAAAAAGCAGGCGGCCAAAGCGGAAGCCGCCAAGGCGGAAGCGACTCGGGCGGCAGAATTGGCGGCGGCGCAGGCGAAAAATGCCGGTGCCGCGAAGAGCGCGCCTGCCGGGGGAAGCGGTGCTGCCGCTGGGAACGGGGAGCCGGAGAGTGGCAAGACGGCCGGCAAAGGACGCAGCCGCGACCGGCAGGAGCAGGAGCGGCGCTTGGCGGCGCTGGAACTGGAGATTCGCGAGTATGAAGGACTGCTGTCGGTGCTGGAGAAGAAAGTTGCCGATCCGGCCAGCCATGCGGATCCGGCAGCCAGTCAGGCATTGGCCGATGAATATGCCGAACTCCGTGCCTTTCTCGATGCCCGCTACGAAGAATGGATGGAATTAAATTAAAGAGATGGATGGGAAGCACGGGGACGTTCTTTTTGCTTCGCCCCGGGCGAAGCAAAAAGAACGTCCCCGTGCTTCCCTGCAGAAAAAGATCACGTCTATTTGCCCGATGCCGGACAAGCAGACGTGATCTTTTTCTGTAAAACGATTTGATTTTATTCAGCCTTTAGTCCTGCGGCTTCATCCGTACCCAGCATGATGTTCATGTTCTGGATCGCGGCCCCGGAGGCCCCTTTTCCCAGGTTGTCCAGCCGGGATACGATCAAAATTTGATCATCATGGCCGAACACATACAAATCAATGCGGTTCGTATCGTTGCAGTCTTCCACCGGCAAAAAGCCACCGTCGAGTTTGGCTTCGGCGTCGTACGGCATCACCCGGATAAACGCTTCGCCTTGGTAATACTCACAGAAAAAATCACGGATTTTCTCGGCGGACAGTTTTTTTGTCAGCAATCGGGTAACGAGAGGAACGGAGACGGCCATCCCTTTGTAATAATTGGCGACAATGGGAGTGAACACCGGCGGGTTCTCCAGCCCTGGGATCCTCTGCATTTCCGGCAGATGCTTGTGGTGCAGGTGCAGCGCATAGGGCCGGGGACTGTTTAAGCTGCTCGTTGTTTGATTGTTTTCATATTTGTTGATCAGCGATTTCCCCCCGCCGCTATAACCGGTTAAAGAAAAGCAGGAAGTGGGATAGTCGCTGGGCACGATTCCGCTATTGACTAATGGATAAAGTGCTGCTACAAACCCTGTCGCATGACAGCCCGGTACCGCAACGCGGCGTGAGCCCCTGATCGCTGCCCGCTGCCCTTTGTTCAGTTCCGGCAGCCCATAGGTCCAGGTGGGATCGGTGCGAAAAGCGGTGCTGGCGTCAATCACCCGTGTTGTATCATTATGGATCAGCGAAACGGCCTCGCGCGAAGCGGCATCCGGCAGGCATAGGAATACCAGGTCCGCTTCATTCAGAAACCGGCTGCGTTCGGCAGTGTCCTTGCGTTTTTCCTGATCGATTTTCATTAATTCAATTTCGGGCCTGTTCACCAGGTAATCATGTATTTTCAGGCCTGTTGTTCCTTCCTGGCCGTCAACAAACACTTTGTATTTCATGGTTAAACCCCCTTGTTTAGTATCTATGCTCGATTATAAGCCAAAATCAGCAGTTGTGCAATCATCTGCGGTCCCCTTGGCCGCGAAAACCCAATTGACGAATATTCGATGATGCAGTAAAATGGGCTTTAGGGTTGTGCGGAGTTACTAATAATGGAAATGAAGGGAGAGAAGACGTATGGAAGTGTTAAAAAATTGGAAAGTCCATGTTTTTGCGATCATTGTTGTTATTATTTCCGAGTTGATCGGTACGCGCAAAATCGTGTTGGGTCCGGGAGTTCTTTTATTTCTGCCCATGCTGTACGCGATGATCATTGGCGGCTTTATCAGCTGGCCGAAGCTGAAGCTGCTCAATTTGCGGGAAATGACAGGATCTGGTTTGGCATTGAGCATCATGAGTTTAATGCTGATGACAAAATTGGGGGTGATTATCGGTCCATCCCTGGAAAAAATTATTGCCTCTGGCTTGGCTTTATCGGTGCAGGAGTTGGGTCACTTTGCCGGGACGGTGCTGCTGGGACTGCCGTTGGCGCTGTTTTTGGGACTGGGACGGGAGACGATCGGTGCGACGTATTCCATCGACCGGGAACCGAACCTGGCGATTATTGCGGAAAAGTATGGCCTGGATTCGGCTGAAGGCCGGGGTGTTATGTCTGTTTATATCTGCGGAACCCTATTTGGTGCGGTGTGGCTGGGCTTGTTGGCCGGCTATCTGGCTGCGTTGAAAATTTTTCATCCTTTTGCGCTGGCAATGGGCGCCGGCGTAGGCTCAGGCAGTATGATGGCGGCGTCTTCGGGGGCGATCAAGGCGGTGTTCCCTGAATATGCCAATGAAATCCTCATGTACGCCGGAGCGAGCAATTTGCTGACGACGATCATCGGCGTTTATTTCTGCCTCTTTGTCTCGCTGCCGGTAACGGAATTCCTTTATAAAAAATTGTCGCCGATCATTGGTAAGCGGCCGCCGGAAGAGGTGAAATCCAAATGAAAATTGCATGGCTCGATACGATTTTAATTTTTGTTTTCATGGGGATTATATCTACGGTAGGCACGGCAGTGGGCTATCCGCATCCCTGGAAAGAGGCGGCTGCCGGTTATCTGATCATGATGGTGATCACCTTGGTCGGGATGGCTCTTGGCCGTTATCTGCCCGGCAAACTGCCGATGGTGTTCTGGGTGTCGGTCGTCGCTGTGCTGTCGACTTCGCCAATATCGCCGTTTGCAAAAACGATTATCGCTTATACTGCTAAAATGGATTTTCTGGCGCTGTGTACGCCTATTCTGGCGTATGCCGGCTTGGCAGTAGGCAAAGACTTGAAGATGTTTCAGAAAATGTCCTGGCGCATTGTTGTTGTTGCGCTGGCGGTATACACCGGTACCTTTGTGTTCGCTACGCTGGTTGCCCAGATTATGCTGCATCTTGAGGGAATCATTTAAACACTTAATCCTTTTTGAACAGCCTGGTATATTAATCATAATAATAATTATAGTAAAAGGGGCTGTCTCAATAAGAAAAATTGGGACAGTTTCTTTTTTTTGTAAAAAAATACAAGAGGCGGGTTCCGAAGAACCTGCCTCTCGGTGTAAAATTAAACTGCTATGAAAAACTCTACACAA